>Ga0080004_1112814_pt1 | contig 19190 bp, 18 predicted proteins | sample WasSprMetagenome_FD_69207 | JGI IMG/M metagenome (GOLD analysis project Ga0080004, IMG submission 69207) | Sulfidic aquatic microbial communities from Washburn Spring, Yellowstone National Park, USA - WS (SPADES assembly) (version 2) | ecosystem: Environmental > Aquatic > Thermal springs > Hot...
GCCACCACAGAAAGACCTTGAGCTAGGCATAGGCAAACACATAGCTTGGCAAACACCTCTACACAGAGAAGCAGTTAGAAAAGCTCTACAAGAAGCATCTACAGCATAAGTGCCAAACCTCTTCACAGCTTAGCAGAACCTCATAACACATATAAAGCGAAACAAGTTATTCCTCTACTCAACACATCAACAATGAGTGTAGCAAACGTATTAACACTCCTAGCACTAGCTCTTGCACTAACTCACTTCAGCATCCCACTACTATACTACCTGTACCTTAAGAGCAGATGGCTTAACAAGCCCTGGGATATTAAAAAGGATCCTTCCTACAGACCTAGGGCGACTATTATTGTTCCAACTTATAATGAGGCTGGTCTCATAGAGTCTAAACTTGATAATATTTTTGAACAAGATTATCCTAAGGATCTTATGAGCATAATTGTTGTCGACTCTGCAAGTACTGACGGAACTGTCGATATTGTTGAGAGATGGAGAAACAAACATCCTGATGCCAGGCTTGTGATTATTAGAGAGAATGTTAGAAGAGGAAAAGCTTATGCACTTAATAATGCTCTTAAACATGTTGACGGTGAGATCATTGTTATCACTGATGCAGACTCTAAATGGGCATCTAAAAACGTCTTGTCAAAAACAGTTTCATGGCTCTCAGATCCTAATGTAGGCGCCGTCACATGTGTCAAAAGGCCTGAGAAGAAAGGCCCTCTAGATATTGAGGCGGGGTACAGAGATTTTTATAATATTGTGAGGATCGGTGAGAGCAAGAAATGGTCTACACCTATATTTCATGGAGAGCTTGCTACATACAAAAAAGATCTTTTGATAGAGATAAAAGGATTCCCATTAGACATAGGCTGAAAATTAAGTGAGGATATTGATTTAAATAATATGTTAAGTCGTGAGCTTTTGAAAATATCAGTTCAGAAACTTTGTCCTGAGTTGGTTAAATGGAGAGAATATGTTGATAAGGATCTGAGGATCGCTTTTATTGGTTTTGGTAAGATGGGTCTTTTACATAGTGGGATTCTTAATCTTTTATCTCCTGGTGTTGTCAGAGCTGTTGTTGAGAAGAGTATTCTTTTAAGACTCGGTGTTTCTAGACTGATTAATTCTATAAGATTTTATAATGATATTGATAAGATGTTGCATGAAATTGAGCCTGATGCTGTCTATATTACCACACCAGCAGTCTCTCATTATGGCATTATAAGAAGCTTAATTAAAGAAGGAGTTGAACATATTTTTGTTGAGAAGCCTCCCACAGTTGATTATAATCAGTTGCAGAGTATTATTTCTATGAAGACGAAAGATCAGATTATTATGGTTGGTTTTCAAAAAAGATATGCATTAACCTTCAGACATGCAAAGATTTTGTTAGATAATGATGCTATAGGAAATATTATACGAGTAAGATCATATATAAAGTCTAGTGATATTTTAGAGCCTACAAAAAGATTTGATTCCATTGGTAGAGGAGTTCTTTTAGAACTTGGGGTACATCTAATTGATTTATTAACATGGTACTTTGATATAAAAAGAGTAGCTAAAGCAGAAAGTAGAAGTATCTACACTAAAGTGGATGACGTGATTAAGGCTGAGCTTGAGGCTGATAAAGATCTTAAGATTTCTCTGGAGATCTCTTGGTCTGACCCTGGTTATAGAGCTCCTGAGACATATATAGAGATCCAAGGTTCTAAAGGAGTTATTAAAGTTTCAGAAGATTATCTCAAAATATCATTAGATAATGATACAGAGATCGCATTATATAAACCTCATTATTATCAGGGAGTACCGCCAGTAAATCTATCTGATCCTGAGTATACGATTGAAGATATAGACTTTATAGAGTCTTTATATGAAGATAGAGAGCCTCTGACAATTATCGAGAAGACTTCAGACGCGATGAAATTAGTAGAAGAGCTATATAATAAAATAGAGAGAAAATAGTGCGAGATGGTTAAAGAAATACTTTTAGGAGATAATCCATTGATAGGTGTCAGTCATTTATCACAAGAGAAGGCGAGAGCTGAATATGAGAAAACGCTTGATCTAGAGATGAAGACCGAGATTTTAAAAGCAGCATTAGAGGGTGGTGCAACAGGTTTCACTTTTTCAACACATCAGTCTAATCTAGAGCTTTTAAAATATGTAAAAACACGATACCCAGGGATCCTTGAAAACATGAATTATTATATACTTACACCATATGCTATGGGCTATGTTAGGAGAGCAAATATATATGGCACAGTAGGTTTGGTGAAAACAGTTGTGCGAGACATCATATTTAAATACCCAGCTGATTTTATTGAATCTGTTATAACAATAGATGTAGATAAACTAGCCAGTTTATTTATAGGTTTAGAGGCTAAACCATATATCGAGATATTACCGAGAGAAAAAATCAAAGCAATACTTTTACATGAGGTTACAACAGAATTAATAGTAGCATATGACCTCACAAGATTACTACACAAATTAAAAAGATACGTAGAAAACAAATTGGAAATAGGTTTCGGTCTTGAGACACGAAACATATTGCAATTGAAGAGATTCCTAAATAGAAACGGCATTCAAATAGATTATATAATGACGCCTATGAATCCTTTAGGATATCAGATGGCTCCATCTAAAGAGGAGGCAGAGAAAACAATTCAAGAACTAAGAGAGCAAGATGTGAAAATTATAGGAATAAATATATTAGCATCAGGAGCTGTGTCAATAGAGGAGACATGCAAATACCTAGAGAAATTTAAGGATTATATATATGCGGTAGCTTATGGGACATCAAAATCTTATAGAGCAAAAGAGAATGCTATGATACTTAAAAACTGTTTATCTTAGGCGAAGATTTTTGTGAGAGTATTAATGGTTACACGTGAATATCCACCTTTTATTGTTGGCGGCGTTGGTAGACATACATATTATCTAAGTAAATATCTGAAGAAGAAAGGTATAGATGTTAAAGTTATTAGTTTTGGAGATCCTAGACTTAATAATGAAGATATTTTATTTGTAAAACCTAATAGCTCGATAATATCACGTGAGTCAACTAATATAGCTGAGGATATAAAGATCCCTTTTGATATAATGAGGTTGACAGGCTTTATAAAAACTCTTTTAAAAAATGATAGATTTGATATTGTTCATGTTCAGGAGCCTTATGTAGGCGGTCTTATAAATTATGAGTATAAAGTCACAACAATTCATGATACTAGTTTTGGAGAGATCAAAGGTTATCTGAAGTATTTTGAGAGTGAAAGTCTTAAGAGAACAATCTTTTACATCACGATGGGATACGCCATGGAGTTTTCCTCGATCGCTACATCGAAGATAATAATCAATCCTTCGCCAGATGTCGTGTGGGAGATGGTTAATGTTTATAAAGTTTCGTTAGAGAAAATAAGATTAATACCTAATGGAGTTGAAGAGCCGTCGACAAATGAGCCAGATAAAAATTCTGCCAGACAAATGATAGGAGTTTCTGAAGATAATTTTATTATTTTTACAACGGCTCAACATGTGGCTAGAAAACGTATTGAGACTTTAATTATGGCATCAAAAATACTTAAAGAAAAAAAGTTTAAGAATTTCACGGTCTTAATAGGTGGGAAAGGTCCTCTTACAGAGTATTTTAAGAAGCTTGTTTTTGATTTAGATGTTCATGATGTTGTGAGATTCATAGGATGGATATCTGATGATAAGCTTCCACTATATTATAAGGCGGCGGATGTGTTTGTAATAACCTCAGAATATGAGGCGGGACCTTTGACAATGCTTGAAGCTGGGATCAGAGGTGTGCCATTAATTGTGAGTAATGTTTCATCAGGTTTTATGATGATTGCTCGCGACGGCATTGACTGTCTAAAATATAGACTTGGAGATTTTAATGATTTGGCTGAAAAGATCTTGTTGTTAGCTAATGATGATAGGTTGCGAAGAAGATTGTCGCGAGGAGCTAGAGAGTTTGCATCATTATTTAAATGGGATAGAATTGCTGAGAAAACTATAAATGTTTATAAAGAGGTTTTAGCCGGTTGAAAATAGTTCTTGTTTCACATGCTTTTCCACCATATACCGGCGGTTTATCATATGTTGTTGAGAATATCTCTGTTAATCTTGTTAAAAAAGGTTTTGAAGTGGAGGTTGTCACTCTTGATATCGATAAGGGTCTGCCTAGATATGAAGATTATAAAGGTGTTCAAGTTAAGAGATTTAAAGGATATGCTCCGGACGGCTGCTACTATATTCCTTCTATAGAATTTATAAAATATCTAAAGAATCTTGAGACAGATATTTTACATGTTCATAACATAGGATCGGTTCTTACACCAATGACTATATATATAGTGAGGAAGATCAGGAGAAGACCTAAAATAGTGGTAACTCCACATCATCATGAGAGCGGTAGCAAATGGCATACAAGAATTGCATGGCTTATTTATAAACCTTTGGCAAGACATTATTTACATAAAGCAGATGTTTTACATGCAGTATCAGAATACGAGGCCTCTTTAATAAAGAAAGATTTTAAATTAGAAGCTATAGTAATACCAAATGGCGTTAGTGAAGATGTGTTTTATTATAAATGGGATCCTCCGAAAGACGAGATCGTGCTTACATATGCTGGAAGAGTTGAAAAATATAAAAGAATAGATCTTGTTCTTAAAATAGCTTCAGAACTTACAAAATTTGGTCTAGATGTTAGAGTAAAGGTGATTGGCGAAGGATCAGATATGTTGAGAATTAGAAGAATAGCTAGAGAAATGAAGATAAAACTTGAGACGCCGGGATTTCTTCCTCGAGAGGAATATCTTAAAGAACTTTCAAAATCCACAGTATTAATAAATCTATCAGATTACGAGGCTTATAGTATTGTGACTGCAGAGGCTTTGGCAATAGGTGTTCCTGTAGTGATCGCTGAGCCTTGGGGTATGACGTTTAAAAATATCGTTGGTGCATACATTGTTGATAAAAAAGATATTCGAAAGATCATTGATATAATAGTTAAGATATATAATAACATCTCAAGCTATAAAGATCATGTTCATCAAAATAGTAATAATGAGAAGATCCTTTCCTGGAGTGATGTTGTTGAGAGAATTATTCAAAAACTATATTATTAAGAAGATATAAGATGATTGATAAGAGAGTTATATCAAAATATTTAACGAAAGCACTTGTCACAGAAGATTTTAAGAAATTAGAATATCTATTAGAGTATATATTTAGTCATGATGACAAGAGTCTTGCCAACTACATAATAGAATATGCTGAAAGAAATAGTTTAGCACATTTATTTCATAAAATTCTTGATGAGAAAAAATTTGTAAACAATGAACTAACTAGATCTCTGAATTTCAAAGCCAGGTTTATACATGAATATAGAGATTACTTCAATGAGCTGTTGCAGAGACTTGTCAAGATCTTAGATAAAGAGGGTTTTGAATATATCATTTTTAAAACTTTTAATAATCTAGACATCATAGATGTAGATATAGATATTATAATACATCCAGAATCATATTGGGATGTTGTGAAAACATTTCTTAACAGAGGGTTTAAGCCTATAGATGATCTGGAGAAGACATATGCAACAGGGTTCATGTATGAGAAAAATCCCATTATAATAGATCTTCATACAGAGATAACAGTTTTAGGAGTTCCTTATGTATCTAGAGAGACATTGTTTAAACATAAAGTTAAAACCAGATATAAGGCTCTCAATGGTGATTTCATTGATATATATGTTTTAGATGATATAGCAGAGGCGCTTGTTAGAATTGCTCATGCAATAATTAAAGAGGCAGAGATCAAGATAGAGGATATGTCTATGGTGTATAAAGTTGTTAAAGAGAGTCCTGAGGAATTATTAAAACTTATCAGAGCTGAAGAACTTATTCCAGCTTTAACATGTTTTATGAGAAATGTTGAAGACGTATTTGAAGCAAGATTTAAATCATTAGATGAGGATGAAGAAAATATTTTATGGACACTTTCTTGTCCCAAGTCTGAAAAAAGTTATATGCCTCCATACAGATTGTCGAGAACAATTAGCATAGTCACATTGTTTCATAGAGTTTATAAAAGAAATGAGCTTCACATATTGTTAAAAGCTATTGGAAATCTTAAATATCGTAGAAATGTTGCACATATCGGAAGTTTATTATTAAAAAATTTTTAGAGACTGTATGAATAGAATAGCTGTGTTAATGCCTGTATTTAATGAAGAGAAATTTATTCGTCGAAGTCTTGTTAGTGTAGGAAATCAAAGTCTAAAACCTTATATAGTGTTGATTGGTGATAATGAGTCGACAGATAAAACTTCTTCATTTGCTGAAGAAATTCTGAGAGAAACAGATATATATTATGAGATTATAAGAGTTAAGAGATTTGCAGAACTTGGAAAACTTAATATAAATAATGTTTTGTATCATCTTACAAAACGTTTGTCTGAGAATTCTGAGAAAATAGATTATATAGCTGTTGTTGAGGCAGATGTTGTATTAGAGAGAAGATACTTTGAGAAGCTGATAAAAATCTTCGAGAAACATAGAAAACTTTGTATTGCAGGTGGAGTTTTAAAACCTTTTGGTCTACCTCAAGATCCTTTTCCACTGATCAGATTGAATGTTAATTTATGGGGTTGCAATAGAGTTTATAAAGCATACTGCTGGTTTCAACTAAATAAGGAGTATGATATTCGACTTCTCCCAGCATGGGATACTGATCATGTGATAATAGCTCTTTACAAAGGATATCATGTGTATCAAGTGAAAAATGCTGTGTCAGTCACCTTACGAGGAATAAATCCTTTTCGAGGAAAAGCTAAGGGGTATACAGACGCCATACACGGCCTACCTATATGGTGGGCATTATACAAGGCGATGCAATATAGAGATCTAGAGTATCTGTCATCATATATTTACACGACAATATTTATGAAAAAATTTTATGAAAAAATATTTTTTATAAGAAGATTATACAACTACTCAGCTTATAGAGTGTTCTTAAGAAAAATACTGAAAATTTTATGACGATATATATAGTTTTCACATTCGACGACTTCTCTAGAGACGCTAGTGTTAAAGTAAACGAGATACTTAGACATATAAATGTTAAAGGCACTTTCTTTTTGAATACAGCTGTCATTCAAAATGATGATGAAGAAATTATTAAAGAGCTTGCTAAGTATCACGAGATTGGAAGTCACTCACATAATCATCTAGATCTAACACTTTTATCATTTGATGAGGTTTTACAAGATTTGTTAAAATCTAGAGAAATACTTCAGAATCTTTCAGGAAAATCTATTAAATCTTTCGCCTATCCCTATGGTAAGTGGGATAACAAGGTGGTAAAAGCAGTTAAAAAGGCTGGTTTCATAATAGCTAGGACTATAGATGTTAAGCCTCCTCTCACGAAAATTAAAGAACCGCTTAAACTACCTGTATTCTATCACGACTACTCGCTTACAGATAAGAGGCTAATATATGAGATACTAAAAAATTTTCTAATAAGAAAAATTAACATAGCCAAGCTTTATGAGATAATGTATATTAAAAAAAGAGAAAGTTTTCTTAAGACAACAAAGTCTCTTCTAGATTCTATTTCGAACATGTATCATCACATGAATATTTTGATCATTTTTTTAATCCATCCATGGATGATTGATAGAGTAAAAGATTGGGATGCTTTTGAAGAAGTAGTGTTATTAGCTAAAAACATAGGAAGAATAATCACGTTAGAGGAAGCGTACGAGAGATTTTATGTCAAGAATCTACAGAGAGATAATGAGAGTTGAAATGTTTAACTTTTTAAATAGAGGCTTATTATGAAAGTGATGTTTACTCATAGGAGTACTGTTGATAGAATCGGTGGTGTTGTGACATTCATATTTGAGTTGGCAGACGCATTTATTAGGATGAGACACGAGGTGTCGGTGTTAACTTTTTCATCAAGCATAAATCCTGAATCTGTGAGAAGGATCTACCATGTGGAGAATGTTCCTAGAATAATAAGCTTAAAACGTTTTGAGCAGTCTGACTACTGGCCGCCTAGAGGGAGTTCGTTGAAAGATCTTTCGATATGGCTTGTGAGAGGCTCTAAGGTAATTATAAAAGAAAATCCAGATCTAGTGATAATCAACGGTATAGTACTCCTGATTAAGAATCCGAGGACCAAATATATTGCTGTAGCCCACGCGGTATGCCCTCATTTAACTGACTTAAGCTTAATTAGTTTAATGGATCTACGTATATTATATGACATAATCCCAGACTTTGTTGTAGCAACAACAAATAGAGAAAAGAGATGTCTAGTAAAGTATTTAGGGATAAAACCTATAGTAATACCTTTATGTATAAATACTCGTAAATATAAGATATCCAGATTAGAAGAACGTGAGAAAATAATTCTTCATGTAGGCGTCTTCGGTCCTAAAAATCTAGAAACTACTTTGAAGGTATTTACCTCTATATGTAGTGAAGATAGATCTGTGAAGCTATATATCGTAGGCGGATATGATGATGATCATATGAAATTATTTCGAAATATTGTAAAAGATGATGACTGTAAAAACCGCGTAACTTTTACTGGACGTATAAGCAAAGAGAGGCTTTTAGAGCTTTACTCTAAGTCTAGGATCCTCATAGCACCATCATTTTATGAAGGCTTTTCTTATGTTTCATTAGAGGCTCAGGCATCTGGAACGCCTGTCGTTGTTTCGAATGCTATACCTCCTGAGGCTGTAGTAGATGGTGTGACAGGATTCAGGATCCCAGATCCTAAAGATGTTTACTCCTTTAGGGAGAAAGTGTTAGCTCTTCTAGAAGATGATGAATTATGGAGAAGAATATCTAAGAATGCGAGAGAACATGCTGAAAAACCTTGATTGCATAGTAATTGCAAAGAGATACCTAGATATCCTTAAGGAGCAAATTTAGATGCAATCCGCTGTGTGATAAATGCCAAGCTCTAAGCACATTAAAATAAGTTATCATCACGAAAATGCCTTGCATAATTAGAAGTCGACGTTTCTTCTTTAGAATCTTAGAGGTTTACTGTGATGAAAGACCTTATGAAGATAATAAAGCAGATTATATAATTTTCTATCATACAAGAAGGAGAAACGATAAATTTAGCTGTCGTGAAATATATACGGCTGTACTTGATTTGAGACCAAGTATTGATGATCTATTTAAAGGCTTAAATTCGAAACTTCGCAAAGATATTAGAAGAGCTTATAAAGAGAATATTGAGATACGCGTTAATAGAGATTATGATGAGTTTCATAAGCTCGCCGTAGATTTTCATAAGGCTAAGGGTTTACCATTAAGTCTAGTTCCATCTATAGAGTTCATGAAGAGGCATGGGTATCTGTTGACAGCATATATAGAAAACAGAATCGTTGCAGGACAATTTTACATGGCATGTTATCCGACACTTTTATATCATACTGCTTCAAGAATTATCAGTGATAATCCAAAGGAGAGCCAGATGATAGGTAGAGCTGTAAAAGTTCTTGTGTGAGAGGCTATCAGATTAGGTAAGTCGAAAAATTATCAAGAGTTAAATTTTGGCGGGATCTCAAAAGAAATGAGTAGCGGTATAGACTTTTTCAAGCTGAGATACGGAGCGAAACCAGAGATTCAATATGTATGTAAAAAAGCGAACAACTTATTGCTGAATATATATCTTCACATGAGAGATCTAATTAAACAGTATGTGAGATAGGTGAACGAATTATGACATCATTTACTCAGATGCTTATTTACGCTGCTGTGTCTCTGACATTCATCTTTTATATACAAATGATGATGGCCTCCAAAATTTCGAGAAGAAAATATGATATTTTTCAGATATCATCACGATCGCTAGATATTTCAATGGTTGCAATCTTATTAGTATATTTGATTTCTCAAACGATCTCTTTGATAAGAGGATATCGTGATAATTTGACTTTTAGCCTGGCAACTTTGTTGTCTATATTTTTAATGTTGTATGTTTTAAGAAACAGTTCTCCAAATAATTTTATTATTATTCTATCACTACTAATGATCTCTTTCTCAGAGCCTCTCACTCTTTATGTCGGAAACGATTTTTATCCTAGATGGGATTGGGAAAAGGATCTTATATTGAAAACCGGGCACTTGGAGGAATATATGCGTGAGATAATTAGCTCAGGTTTATATTATTTGATTCCTGTGTCAGGAATTAGACAGATAATGTTGGCACTGATCTGTCAGCCTTCTTATATGATTCCTTTCATTAATATATTTGTAGGATATATGATATATATTATCTCTCTCTACATATTCTTCAAAAGGTCGCGATTTAAAATTTTGGCAGGCATTATTTCAGTGTTTATACTTATATCAAGTCCTGGAGACAATCTTTTGACAGGTAGATTAGTTGGTAGTTTTATATTCCCATTTATGTTATCCACTCTTATATATTATCAAAGTGGCAGAATTTCGGCTCTTATCGCCTCATTCATATTTATGATTGAAATGATTTTTGAACATGGCTCGCCTGTTATAGGTTATCTTCTTCTGTTTCTCCCTATATTATTAAAAGGTTGGGATGAAGATCTGAATTTAAAAGATGTTTCTTATAGAATAAGAAATATTCTGATTATATTGTCCGCGACAGCCACAATATACTGGATCTATACACATATAATTAATCAAATATATCGTGTGGGTTATTCTTTTACAAACAGTGTCTTAAGTTATTTTCTACCGCCTGAACATAGAGTTGTATCACCATGGAGCTATGTGCCTCGTTATGAATCAGAGAGATACATGATTTATTCTTATGCATGGGCTTTTCCGATAGCTTTATCAACAGCTCTTCTACTAGATTATCTAGTTAGAATATTAGCGTATAAAAAAATGATAAACTCTATGAACATTGGCGAGGTCTCAGCATTTTTATCATCTATAGTAGTTGGATCAAGTTTTTTAGCATACAGGATTAGTGAGGGTGGTCAATATCTGATCCCAGTAGGATATTTCTTAGCTTTAATAGCTTCAACAATTGTTCTCTCAAAAATTTTAGAGACAAAACGTGTAGAATTATTATTAGCAACCATCATTTTAACAGCTATATTCATATACACAGGTATAAGCTCGCCATCACATGCAAATTTAGAACATCCGGAGTTTGAGTCTTCTGCCCAGATCTTTAGAAGCACAAGATATGTTGAAGCATCAATAATATCAAATCTATTAGAATCACAGATAAAAACATATTATGATTATGATCTTCCAATTAGCGGAGGCATTTATAAGACGATCAGAGAGAGGCTATCTTTAATATTACAAGGATATGATCCGAGGGTTCTAGAGCAGGGCGAAGTTATATATGCTATAAAAAATGAGAGACTAAGCAATATAGAAACGATCTTCGATGTATCAAGTATTGTATACAGAAGCGGTTTCTACACGCTCTTCTATGTAGTAAGCTGAAGTAGAATTTAAAAGAGGATTAAATTGAAGATTCTTGATAATCCTCCTATATGTATAGTTATAAGAACTTATTTTAGAGCCGAATCTTTGGCTAAGGTTTTGAATTCTATATTAGCTCTTAACTATCCTAAAGATCTTATGGAAGTGATTATTTCATCAGATCCTAGTGATACTGATGTTCTAAAGATTTCAGAGGAGTTTAAAGCTAAAGGTATTAAGCTGGAAATAGTCTCAATAGATGTTAATTCAGCTGATGTAGGCAGAAATACAGGTGTTAAGAAATGTGGCAATGAGATAGTTGCTGTAGTAGATGACGATATAGTATTAGATCCTGAGACAGTCAATGTTGCTTTAAAATATTTGCGTGATGAAAATGTTTTAGCTGTGGGCTTTCCAGTTATAACATCTAGTCCATCATTAGGCGAGAAACTTCATCACTGGAGATTTCTAGGTTTAAAAGCTGTTGAAGTAACAACTGTCATGCCCGTAACTTTCTATAAGAGATCGATGTTATTAAAAATAGGTCTCTACAGAGAGGATATGGGGCCTCCCTTAACTATTCATGAAGATTGGGAACTAGGCTCTAGAATAAGAAGGCATGGCTACAAGGTTCTGATTTCTGGAGAGCTCAAGATGTTACATATAGAAGAACATGTAAGCTCTAAAAGAGACGATAATATTGCCAAAGCTCAGTATAAATGGAGCATCTTAACTCGTAAGTTCATAGGTTATATTAAACACTTGGTTCATTACTCAAAAGTATATGTTAATAAACATTGGTGGAGCTTCTTTCAAGTTTTAAAAGTCAGTCCTCTCTCTCAGATTCTTGAGTACATACTATATTATTTGACACCTGTAATCGCATTCTTACTGTTAATAGTGAATGTCTTCTGGCTACTCATTTTTCTAGTGGCGACATTTATTTCTATCGAGATTTATAGTTTTATTCGAGGTTATTATCGGGTGCTGAATTTATGGGAGAGAATGATCTATCCTATAACATTATTTCTTGTTAGGATCATCAGATCATATCTGGCATTTGCCGGGTTTTTCTATAATAAAGCCAAGAAGATGTAAAAAAGGTTAGACCTGTATATGGGGCTTGCTGGTAGGAGAATAGCTAAAGGCAGTATATGGTTATCTGCTGGTCAAATCATTTCAACATCAATTGCTTTTATTGGTAGCATTTTCATAGCAAGATTATTAAAACCTGATGAATATGGTCTCATTAATATAGCTCTACTCTTTCCAGGTTTATTATTAGGATTATTAGATCTAGGTGTTTCTGAGGCTATAATCAGATTCTCATCACTAGATAGAGGCAGAGGATATTTATCAACAATATTTGTTTTTAAAATAATGACAGCCTCCATAACTTCATTAATAATCTTTATATTATCAGATTACATGGCTGTTATTCTAAACAGACCTTACATATCTTCTATGATAAAAATACTCTCAATATATACATTAAGTGAGATTATTAATGGAAGTGTAGGTCAGATATTAATAAGTTTTGGAGAGTATGATAAAGCAGTTTTTCTAAGTATGATACGAAATTCTGTTAGAGTAATAGTCTCGGTATCACTTATATTATTAGGATTAGGCGTATACGGATCTATATGGGGATTCTCTATAGCGTCCGCGACAGTCTTGGCAATCTCTATAACATACATTTCTAAATATGTAAGTAGCTTGAGTTTTAAAAAAGATCTTTTTAAAGAGATCATGAGTTTCTCACTGCCTCTTTATATACCTGGATTAATAGGCTTTCCACTGAATCAGATCATAGATATATTCTTGGCGAATTATGCTTCGAATATTGAGTTGGGGAACTATTCTGTAGCAAATAATTTATTAACATCATTAGGCATAATCGGAGGATCTATGGCTACAAGCATATATTCAACACTGCCTTTATTATTAGGTAGAGAGGACAAACTTCGAGAAGTTGTTTATAAATCAGTTATATATACATCAATAATAATAGTTCCTCTGGCAATAGGCTTAGTAATTTTTTCAAAACCACTTGTATACCTGATATATGGCGACAAATATACTTTGGCACCATTCTATTTATCTCTCTCAGCATTAACAGGATTATCAGCGGTGCTAGGCTCATATGTTATAGGACCATATCTTAAAGCTATCGGTGAGACACCTAAGATCATGAGGATCAGTTTTGTTAATTATCTCATATATATGCCATTGGCATTAATCTTGATCCCTATGTACAGAGTTTTTGGATTAATAATATCTAGTCTGACGGCAGGTTTTATATCAACAATATATGGATTATATATAGTTAAAAAAGATCTTGGGCTTAGTGTTGTAGGCATACGTAACATAATTATATTAGGAGCTTTATCTCTTCCTGGAGTATTAGCCTGGCTGTTAAGTCTTGCTCCGATAAATTTTATGATTGAGACATTTCTTAAATTTGTTGTATATATGATCTCTTTGATAATGATACTGCCTATAGTTATTAGAGAAAATGAGGTGCTAGAGCTTATTGAGATAACCAAAGGCATTAAGCTGATAAATCTTATAGCTCCAAAGATATTATCAATGATCTTGATGATCTTAGGTTTCATAAATCGTGATAAAAGCAAGCTTTAGACAAACATAGCTTGGATGCTCTCAGTGAGAAGAGATATAAAGGTTGCAATAACTTTTGATGATGCGATTCTTCCACATCATTATCAGATAGCATATGAGCTTTATAAGTTGGGGATACCTGCCACATTCTACGTCGTAACTCACAAGAATCCTTGGTCGCAATATCTTAAATATGCAAAAAAGATCAGCGATATGAAACATGAAATAGGTTCTCATGGAGCGTATCATCTAGATCTGACGAAGATAAGCGATGAAAAACTTTTGTTTGAAATAGAGGAGTCTAAAAAAGTTTTAGAAAAGATGACAGAGAAGAATGTAATAGGCTTTGCATATCCATATGGTTTATATAATTTAAGAATAATTTCCGCAGTTAGTAAATTCTATGGGTATGGCAGAACAATATATCTTAGATCTGTTAAAACCTGTGATAGCGTTAATGTAGCTGAGAATGACAGATACTCTATCTGTGGATTATGTAATCCGTCTCCGCGTCCAACATTTGAGATCATTAGAAAAATACTTAATGATTTGAATAATGACTTGATGATTGTTTGGGTATTTCATTTTGAGCCTCTATGGAAAGTGTTAACCGTAATTAAGACGTTTAAGAGCCTGGGAGCAGAGTTTTTGTATGTAAAAGATCTTGCAGATGAGTTGGGTTAATATGAGAATGTCTACATAGAGTTAACCTAGCTGAGGCTCTCTCGCTTAGAAAGATCTGTTATATATTTGATAAATCTATTAAACAATATCGATATAGAGTAGAGCTGGTGGTTATATATGAAAGTGGCTGTAGTTGATGATGCTGGGTTCGGACTGGAGGGTGGTAGAGGTGTTTATGGTAAGGAGGTTTACTCTGGTATTCTTTCAGTTATTTATAAAGATTTTCTAGGTTTCGACGTTGTTAGAGTACTCTTAGGTGAAGGTGTTTCTGAGTTTGAGGATGTGACTAGGATTGTTGGCTCTAAAACTCCTATTATTAGAGCTGTCTATGATAGAAAGATGATGAGACAACTTACTAAGACTATTAAAGAGGAGGGTGTGGAGATTTTTCATGTAAATATTATTAATCCACGTTATGTTAATCCTCTCATTGTAATTAAGAAGAGGCTTGGCATGAAGCTTGTGACAACAGTACATTCATGGGCTTTTATATGTCCAACTGGTTGGAAGATAAAATTCCCTGAGATGAGACCTTGCGATATAAAGGCTCCAAGTATTAGATGTGTTAAATGTATAATAAGTATGAATAGAATTCTAGGTCATAAATATGCTGATGTGACTAGAGGTCTCTTTCTCACCTATAGTCTTCAGAAGCTTGTCAGAAACTCAGACCTTGTTATAGTCCCTTCAAAAGAGCTTTCAGAGAGATTATATAAAGAAGCAGGTCTGGACAATGTGGTTTATATTCCTAATCCAGCTAATCCTCAGCTTCTAAAAGTTGAACCTACACCACCAGAATCCAACATAGCACTTTTCATAGGAAGACTAGACTACTCAAAAGGAGCTCATCTACTCCCAAAGATAGCTGAGATGATCAAACCTGTTAAGCTACACGTAGTCGGTCAGGGGCCTCTCAGAGACCACATACTCAGAGACCCTCCGGAGAACCTGATCTATCAAGAGTATGTAAGCAACGAAGAGAAGATAGCCCTGTTGAGAAAAGCCTCAGTAGTAGTTGTACCCTCTATATGGCATGAACTCTATGGATACACCGTTATTGAGGCATTTTCAATGGCCAGACCTGTAGTAGCATTTTCACTAGGCGGGCCGAAAGAGCTAATAGAGTCATCAGGCGCCGGGCTTCTGTGTGCTCCATACAACGTTAAAGAGCTTTCAGAAAATGTCAAAAGCTTAGCATTAGATAAACAGAGATCATTCGAACTAGGGCTTAAGGGTAGGAGATATGTTGAAGAAAACCTTACCTCTATTAGATATGCAGAGAAACTTAGATCGGCTCTTAAAGATCTATTATAAACTTAAAATATTTAGAAGATCATTTAGTATCAATACTTTCCGCATGTTAATAATGATGAAGTTAAAACATATGCTGAGATTGTGTTTGCGAATTATACAACGAAGCTTTTCGTGAGGTTTAATATATGACTTGGCCTAAGGTCTCAATAATCTGGCTTAATTACAACTCTTCAAGAATATTACCTACAGTACTCGAGTCTCTTAATTCTATAGTTAATCTCGACTATCCTAGCAATAGGTATGAGCTCATAATTGTTGATAACGGTTCTACAGATGATAGTTTTGAGAAAATAAGAAACTTCCTTGAAAATCAAAGTGGCTTGAGGAAGAAAATAATTAAGCTAGAGAAGAATTTAGGGTTTACTGGTGGAAATAATGTGGGATTCCGAGCGAGAGATCCTGATTCTAAGTACGTCGTTTTATTGAATAATGATGCAGTCCCTACAGAAGATAGCCTGAAAAACTTCGTAGAATTTATGCTTAGCGATTCTAAAATAGGTGCTATGCAAGGAATACTTCTGCGCTTAAAGGAGAAAAATATTATTGATACTGCAGGAGACTTCTTTGTTGACGTATTCCCTTTTGCCAGACTCTTTCTCTCAGGATCTACTTATAGAACGCTGAAAAAACCTTATAAGATAAGTTTTGCTGATGGAGCTTTCGCAGTATACTCTATAGGGGCATTGATAAGAAGCTTAGGTAGGAGCGACAAAATTTTTGATGAAGTTATGTTCGCTTATTTTGATGATAATATTTTGGGAATTAAACTTTGGTGTCACGGCTACTATAGCATATTGCTACCTCGTATAGTAGGGTACCATGCTAGGTCATCAACTTTTGGGCATATAAATCCCTTTCAGCATTATCTAACTAACAGAGGACATTACGTGTTCACAACACTTTTTGGGACACCTAAAATGAAATTATCTATATATCTTCAGACCCTAAGATTTTTAACACCTTTTAGACCTAAGGTGCTGAAAAACTTAAAAGACTATAAGCAACTAATCTTTACAAGACTCTTAGCTTTGAAGCATTCTACGCTCCTTGCAAAATACTTATTAAATTCTTGGGCTCTCTATGAGGATGTTGATTCATTAAGCTTAGAAAAAGTTCCACTAATTAAGTTATCGTTAAGAGAGTCTATTAATGTATTAATAGATCCCAGCAGATTCCAGCATACTGTAGATCAAAGCATTGCCAGGAGTTTGCACAACTACTACTACGAAGAGTAAGAGGGTAAAGCCAGCTGTATAAAGAAACTTTGAAAAGTTTTGTTAACAAGGATAGTTGGAATTTATTACGAAATATTCTTTAACTTAAGTTAGGTAAACATATGAATAACAATAAACTTGTATCTATAATAATACCAGCTAGAAATGAGAGAGAACATAATCAAACTTCTGGAAAGTATAAGGCTACAAACGTATAGGCCTCTTGAGGTTATAGTTGTTGATGGTTGTTCTACCGATGGAACACCGGAGCTGGTCAAAGACTATGCTGGCAGATACTCGACAGATGAGTTCTGGGTAAAGTTGTTTAGCGAATGCGACTTTGGATCCATAAGATCTCCGTCTAACGCGAGAAATATTGGTATACGAAATGCTAGCGGTAATTACATAGTGTTTTTCGGTGCTGATTTTGATCTTTCTGTGGATAATACTGTCATAGAAAATGTTGCTAAGTACTTAAAGGAATATCCTTGGGTAGGAGTTAAAATTAAGCTTCTTTTAGATACCTCAGTTGAAGAAGCTCTAGCTGTGGCGGACGTCCTTTGGGGAGGAGGATATGGCCCTGTTCATAAATACTGTGCTGTTAGAAAGGAATTATTTGATAGACTGTTTGATCCATGCCTGGGCTACGGCGAAGACCAGGATCTCTTTGAGTATCATCTTGTTAAAAATAAAAACATCAATCCTATAATCATAGATGCTCTAGTTGGTAGACATTTACCGCACACTCTTCGTGAATACATGCATCAACAATTATGGTACTGGAGCACTTTTTATGCATTCGCTAAAAAGCGTGGCATCAATAAACTTAAGTATATTATACGCACCCAATATTCTGCAGCCACAAGCTTGCTTCTTATAACTTCATTGATAATTTCAATATCTTTATACTCGCTATTAGGCATTCTTTCACTATCGTTCTTTCTTGCTACGCTAATTCCTATAATTTACAGGAGATATTTGAAAATATATAGGAGGATTCCTTTGCAGTTCAGAAAAATAAAGGTGATCATGACGCTAGAGGTTATCGAACTTGCATTAAAGCCTCTCTTCTTCATATTAGGAACATTGAAATATATCTTTAGTGCAAGGGAAAGATTTAAAGTATGCTATAGAATGGCTAAAGTTTCAAAATAATTTTATCGAAGACCATATCTCGCTTTCAATAAAATAATAATGAAAGGTGTTTAGACACCATGGAACCTAAGATTCATGGCTACGTAAGAAAAGCTCTTAAAATCATTAGTACACTTGGAGTTTTAAATGGCTTTTTACATATGGTAAAGGCTAAGATCCTTAGAGACGCGTCTGCTGATTATGTGCTTTGGATGGCTTTACGAGGAGAGAGAATAAATAAAATAGGTGAGAATAGCATTATTTGGCGGAGTCGGATCTTCTACATTCCGTCAGAGCTAATGAATCAGTTCTTCTACGTCCTTTCAGAAATCAGTGGATACAGAGTATACTCCTTTGAACGTAATTACAATGTTATAATTGATGTAGGCGGATTTCTTGGTGAGACTGCCTGGTGGTTTATAACTGAAGGCTATGCTAAGAGGGTTATAGTGTTTGAGCCTGTGTATTACGATCTGTGTAGGAGTAATGTCGGTGATGTAGCTGAGGTGCACCCTCAAGCTATTCACTGGAGAAAAGAGGTATTAAGATTTGAAGTGAAAGGGTGGGGTTCTCGCTCATCTCCTGGTGGAGAAAGAGTAAGTGATACTATCACCTTAAGCGATGTATTGAACTCGTTAACAGGTAGTATAGCTGTTAAAATGGATTGTGAGGGTTGCGAGGAAACTCTAATTCACACGCCTTGCGATGTACTTAGGAAGGCTGAGGAGGACATTGTTGAAATACATCCATGGGTTAGTAG
>Ga0080004_1195756_pt1 | contig 19174 bp, 14 predicted proteins | sample WasSprMetagenome_FD_69207 | JGI IMG/M metagenome (GOLD analysis project Ga0080004, IMG submission 69207) | Sulfidic aquatic microbial communities from Washburn Spring, Yellowstone National Park, USA - WS (SPADES assembly) (version 2) | ecosystem: Environmental > Aquatic > Thermal springs > Hot...
GCATGGGGGGGGGGGGGGGAGAGGGGCGGCTGAGGCAGTTGTTCCTGCCGCGCCCATGCCTGGGCTTCCGCCGGCAGTACCAGGTACACCCGCTCCACCACCTCCTCCGCCGGCGTGGACGCATCCGCGAGCAGGCCGGTGCGGCGGTCTATGCGGAAGCGCTGATGCAGGGGACAGGTTTCTGTCGGCTGTGTGCCCTCGATGAACCATTCCAGCCGGCGGTGGGGGCAGTCGGGGTTGGGCAGGAGGCCGGAGACGGCGCAGACCTCCACCTGCACCAATCCGTCGGGACGGACAAACCCCCGCCGCGGCCGGCCCTGATGGATGCGCAGCATGATATCGTGCCAGATGGGGCCGGCGCCGCTGACCCCCGAGACGCCGTACATGGGGGCGTTGTCGGCATTGCCCACCCAAACGCCGGTCACGTAGTCCGGGGTATAGCCAATGGTCCAGTTATCCCGCCAGTCGGTGGTGGTGCCCGTCTTGACCGCCGCCGGCCGGTCCAATCTCAGCCACGGCGACGCGCCGAATCCCAGCCGGCGGGCCTGCGCGTCCGACAGAATGTCGGTGATGAGGAAGGCCACCTGCGGGGAGATGACCTGGGAGGAGGGGCCGGCCTGCCATTGGCGCAGGATGTTCCCTTTTGCATCCTCCACGCGCTCGATGGCGCGGATCTCCACCCGCCGGCCGCCGGCCGCCAGGCCGGCATAGGCCCGCGTCAGCTCCAGCAGGGATACCTCTCCCCCGCCCAGGGTCAGCGTCAGGCCGTAGCGCTCGGCGGACTGGAGAGAGGTGATGCCCAGCCGCGCACACAGGTCAATGACCGGCTGTACGCCGATGTCGCTCAGCACCCGCACCGCCGGCAGGTTCAGCGATGAAGCCAGCGCCGTGCGCGCCGAAACCGGCCCATGAAAGCGCAGGTCGTAGTTCTGCGGCGCATACACCTTGCCCTCGGCGGTCAGGAACGTGGTCGGGATATCGAGAATCATAGTGGCCGGCGTGTAGAGGCCGCTTTGGAAGGCCGTGGCATAGGTGAAGGGTTTGAGGGCGGAGCCGGGCTGGCGCAGGGCCAGGGCGGCGTTCATAGCGCCGCTGATGCGGGCATTCGTATAGTCCGGACTGCCGACCATGGCCAGAATATCGCCGCTGTTCGGGTCCAGGATGACCACCGCGGCGTTGTCCACGCGCCGGCGCACCCCCTGCTCGTCCGGCCGATTCAGCTCCTCCAGGCGCCGGCGCGTCACTTCCAGCGCAATGCGCTGGAAGTCCAGGTCCAGGGTGGTGTAGACGCGCAGACCCCCCTGGCGCAGGCGGTCGGTTCCCAGCTCGCGCTCCAGGATGCCGGCCACATAGGCGGAGAAATGGGGCGCTTCCAGCAGATAGGGGAAGGGGGAGGAGGAGAAATACAGCGGTTCCCGCGCCGCCTGTTCCGCTTCCTCCTCCGTGATATAGCCCTGCTGGACCATGAGGCGCAGGACCACGCGCTGGCGCTCCATCGCGGCGTCCGGATGCTCCAGCGGGTTGTAGGCCGCCGGCGACTGGATCAGGCCGGCCAGCAGGGCCGCCTGGGCCAGGTCCAGCTCCGCGGCCGGGACGCCGAAATAGGCGCGGGCGGCGGCCTCGGCCCCAAAGGCGAAGTTGCCGAAATAGGTCTGGTTGAGATAGAGCGCCAGAATCTCGTCCTTGGAGTAGCGGCGGGTCAGGCGGTACGCCAGGGTGGCCTCGCGGATTTTGCGGCGCAGGGAGGTCTCATAGCGCTCTTGCGGCGAGAGCAGGAGGCCGCGCACCACCTGCTGGGTGATGGTACTGCCGCCGGCCACCACCCGGCCGGCGCGCAGATTCAGCCACAGGGAGCGCAGGATGCCGCGCGGCGAAAAGCCCGGGTTCTGGTAAAAGGTGGCATCCTCCGTGGCAATGACCGCCTGGCGCAGGTGGAGCGGGATGTCGTCCAGCGCCAGCGGGACATTCTTGCCGGCCTCCGGGTGGATCACCTCATGGATGACCCGCCCCTGCCTATCGTAAATGAAGGAGCTGGGAGCCGAAAGGCGCGCCGACATTCCCTCCACCGCCGGCAGATCGCGCACCAGGAGGGCATAATAGAGGCCGGCGCCCCCCAGGAGGAGCGTCTCCAGCACCAGGGCCAACAGCAGGGCGGCCCGCAGGAGCCTGCGCACCCGAGAAGGCCGGCGCTCGGTTGTCGAACGCGCCGTTCCCATCATATCATCCGGTTTCAGCGTCATAAGAGAGGCTTCACTGCCAGGACGCTGAAAGGGGGAGCAAAGTTCCCGCCGGCGCCCTCCATCTCAGGAGTAGACACGCTCGCGCCGGCGCCAGCAGGAATCCTTCAAGGCGCACAAGTGGCACAGGGTGCCGACGGTCTTCTCGCTGTAGTCCGGGCTCAATGGAATCATCACAGAGGACGACTTCTGCGGCACCAGCATAGCGCTGGAGGTGATGGTGACGCCGATCTCGTCCGCCGGCACCAGCTTGATCAGGTCGCGCTGGCCCTGCACCGGCCAGCCCATGGGCGAGCCGGGGTACAGCCCCGGCCCCACGCCCCATCCCAGCTCGTCGGCCATCTGCTGGGCCATCTCGCGGGCATGCATCTGCACCTGCCCGACGGCCACCACGCCGGCGCAGTCGAGCATATACCCCTTGAGCGAATCGCCGCTGGACATCAGGTCATGCACTTCCTTCTCCAGGCGGGGGCCGATGGTGGCCACTGCCACCAGCACGCGGCGCGCCGGCGCGGCATAATCCGCCCGCTTGCCCAGCCGGATGCGGATATTCCCCTCCAGCACCAGCTCCTCGCCCTCGACCCCTTTGCTTTCCAGGACGTTATAGGCCAGGGCCGGCTCGATCAGTTCATAGGCGCGCGCGATGGCCCACTGGGTAGCTTCCAGGACGGCCGGCGGCGGGTTCTCCCTCGCCTGCCGGCGCAGGACTTCCTTGGGGTCAATGCGCACCGGGATGTCGCGAATCACTGGCATGATATAGGTTCCTCCCTCATGAGAGTGCCGGCGTGCGGGATAATTGTATAGCATTTTAGAAAATTTGGAAAACGCGCCATGTGAGGGTACCGGAGCAGTAACGTCTATGAATTCAGGCTTGCAATTCCATTTCAGGCCCCTCTCACCAACAGGGAAGAGGCCGAGGATAGGGGTTATACCACAGAGTATTATGTCAAAGTAACTCTAGACGAACAATCACGGAAACAGGCCGGATTCCTAGGTACGATGTGCTTGCTGGGCTGTTTCAACACTCTCTTAACTAGTTCGTAGCCATTTGAGCGCCTTTTACGGAAGGTTAGCGAGAATCTCAGCAACTGCCTCCGCAATGCGAAAAGCCAGAAGAGGGGGAACAGCTTCACCGATTTGGGCTCTTACGGAGCTTACACCACCAACGAACAGAAAATTGTCAGTAAATGTTTGCAGTCTAGCACGTTCTCTATTGGTCAATCTAGTTCTACTACGCTCGTAATGATACCCCCACGTACCTCCGCCGCCATAAGCCACTACGGTAGGAGCCGGCCTAATGGGCAAAGGCCTTTTATAGATCAAGCTGAGCCCCCGGCCCTCAACATGCCAAGGCGTGCCACGAACAAATTGATGGTTCTCACCAGGAGGAATTCGCCGCATCCGCTCCTTGACAGCTTCGGATTCATCTAATGGCTTGTGGGTACCGTCAGGTAATTCAAGCTGATACACAGGTTTTTCAAAATACCCAAGCAGTTTCAGCAACCTAGCATGTTCTTCCATTGCAGAATCAATTTCGTTATTATCCTTCGGCACAATTCCGTTGAAGAGAATGTAATCTGTAATGATGTTAAAGGTTAAACGGTTCCACACCCGTTGCCTCCACACTGCGGCCTGGGTAGTGGCGACTTCCTCCCACAGCCCTTTATATTCCAGCATTATCTCACGATATTTGGTTTGCAAATCACAAAGCGGCTTGCCTTCAAAAACTTCCAGGCAAGTCATCGGGTATCGGCTGACTAGAGAATAAGAGCCGCTGAGCCGCTGATGGATACTTTCCCTCAATCGATGGAATTCAAATACGCCGAGTTTATCAGCAAGGTCCCTCCGAAGGCCTATGATGATTAATCTGCGCCTGGACTGCGGCACACCAAGATGGGCTACATCCACGACAGAGCTGAAAAGAATTTCGTATCCACAGGTGTAATTGGGTTTTCCTAGATCATTGTCCAGTTGGGCAGACTCACGAATGTCCTGCCAGCGGATTGTCAGATTCCTGAAATCGTCCAGAATAGCCTTATATGCCCAACCCTTGTTCGCACTTACCAGTCCCGGCACATTCTCGAATACGAACACCTTTGGTTGCAAGGCTACTATCGCTCGGATGAAGTGAGCATAAAGCTTTCCGCGTTTGACCTCTATTCCCCTCCTGACCCCTCCTTTTACGATAGAGAAGTCTTGGCAAGGAGGGCCTCCAATTAATACTTCGGGTTGAAATCCATTCAAATTTGCAAAGCAAATATCAGCAATGTCACCCTGCATCATAAGGGGCTGATTTTCTAAGTCGGGAGAGAAAGGCGCTTTTACAAATCCGAGCTTCAAATTGCGCACGAGCGTTTGAGCCGGATCAGCACGTAGTTCATTTGCAAGGCTTGTGGTAAATTTACCTGTAAGATGAAATCCCCAATCAAATCCCCCAGCTCCTGAAAACAAGGAAACTATTTTATAGATGCGGTTCACAATTACCCTCCTGCGAGATCGCGCAAGAGTCTCTTCCAATCGTCTTCTGAATATGCCAGTAAGCCAACATTGGCAACAAAATGTGGAGAGGGTGAGAAGTTTCTAATTGATTCGAATTCCCACTGTGAATTTGATAATGCATCGTCAATTTGTTCAGGTTTTCCACCTTTCACCCAACCAACGTATTCCTGCATCACATATTTTACTGAGGTTGCTTTACTCTCTGTTTTGAACTTAGGTACTACCGAAGGGACATTTCTTTTATCGAGAAAACCCACCACATAACAAGGAATGGGGTTGAAAGTAGGTAGAGATTCCCAAAGCCGTTCCGCTTCTGAATCATTAATGACCCCGCTGGCCAGAGCAGTTGGTAGCAACTTATCTCTCAGGAAACTGATAGATTTCAAGAAGGCGATAAAATGGGATCGAGTGATTCCCAGCTTCACCAGTACAAATACTTCAGAGTGTTCGAACTGAGCACCTGGAATGTCCAGCCAGACCCCAGAAAATTTGGTTGTTTTAATACTGATGTTGAAGCGCGGATCTAACGTATTGCCGTTTGGAAGGCGTATTTGCTTAATGTCGGAAGCGAGGTAGTCTTCTAAAGGACCCTTACTATAATCAAGGATAACTTCATAACCGAAGCGGCGTTTGATAAATTTAGCTACACCTATTTCTCCAAGAAAACCCTTTGTTACATCCGTCCAAAGCTGACCCAAATCACGCTGTCGGGTAGTTCCAAAATCCGTGCCAGCAAGAAAGGGGGCCAAACGTAAGGCATGCGTCAGCGCAACGAGATAGTCTTCTTGGTCGAGCGTAACGCCCCCAAACTTGACCTTACGTTCTAGCCATTCATCAATCGATCCAAACCGAGATATCTCACCCCCCTTTTGAGCGGCTTCATACAGCCTTGTAGCCTCATCTTGGTCAATATGAGGGAATATTGTCATAATTTTCTGGATAATGCCAGCCTGCTCATCAGATTGCTTTCTTGGCAACTTTCACCTCCACGTAAAAATTGCATAGCTCATTGAGAGGACATTCACTACAATGGGGGTTGCGGTGTTTACAGATAGACGCTGCAAGATCAAGAATACCCCAGTTAAATTCTCGACAGCGTTGATCAGGTATTATTGATTCTGCAAACTGCCACAAGTGAAGATCTTCACGCGCTCTGCTCCGTTGGGAAGTAACTCCAAATACACGTCGAAGGACCCTTATCATGTTTGTATCTAATGCTGGCTTTGGTTGTCCGAATGCGAAGCACAGAACGGCGTTATTAATGTATCGTCCGACTCCTGGCAATTGGGCAAGGAAAGATGGTTCTTCCAGACTATGCAAGCCCTTTTTAGCAACAGCCTGACAAATAGAGAGCAATTGCACAGCCCTTACTCTGTACATTCCTAACGGCCGCAGTAATGACTCTAGTTGTTCAACAGATAGGGAAGCTATTTGTTCAGGCGATAAGACAGAGAGTTGTTCGTAAACATCAATAATTTGTCGTGAGGAGGTTTTCCTTAAAAGAATCTCTGCAAGAAGGATCCGCCATGGATCTATCGTTAGCCTCCATGGCAGGGTTTTACGCCCCTCTTTTTCCCAGAAGTTTAGCACAAGGTATTGAAATCTTCTCACCTTTGCTTCGTCTACTTTCATTAGCTTAGCGCAAGTAACAAACAGAATTTCCTGAAGTTGCTAATCTCAATAATAGGGTTAACATCAAATATAACCATAAACCCACCGCAAGTCAAGGAAAGTTAAGCTTCACACCTTGCGGAGAGAAAACAAAAAGGCTCCCATATCCCCTTATTCTTTGCCTTCGCGCCTATCTTAGGGTATAATGCGGCGTGTTATCAGACGTTGGCCAGTCGGTCTTTGGCGGCAGGGGGCGGTATTGAAGGCGCTCATCACCGGCATCACCGGCTTCGTGGGAAGCCACCTGGCGGAATACCTGCTGGAAGTGCCGGCCTGGGAAGTGGCGGGCACATTCTATCATCAGCCAGACCACATCGAACATCTGCGGTCACGGGTGCGCCTGTTCCGCGCCGATTTGTCGCGCCCCGAAGAGGCGCAGGCGGTGCTGGAAGAGTACCGCCCGGACTGCATCTTCCACCTGGCCGCCCAGTCCCTCACCGCCCGCTCGCATCAGGACCCCTGGCAGACGCTGGAAACGAATATCCGCATGCAGTTGAACGTGCTGGAAGGCGTGCGCCGGCTGAACCTGCCGGCGCGCCTGCTGGTGGTCGGCTCGGGCGAAGAGTACGGGTTGGTCCATCCGGAGGAGCTTCCCATCCGCGAGGAGCAGCCCTTCCGCCCCCTCAACCCGTACGCCGTCAGCAAGATCGCCCAGGATATGCTGGGCCTGCAGTACCATCTGAGCTACGGCCTGGATGTGGTGCGGGTGCGCCCGTTCAATCACATCGGCCCGCGCCAGCGCCTGGGATTTGTGGCGCCCGATTTCGCCCATCAGATCGCGGAGGCGGAAGCCGGCCGGCGCGAGCCGGTCATCCGCGTCGGCAACCTGGACGTGAGCCGCGACTTCAGCGATGTGCGCGATGTGGTGCGCGCCTATTACCTGGCGGTGGTCAAGGGGGAGGCCGGCGAGGTCTACAACATCGGATCGGGACAGGCGCGCTCCATCCGCGAGCTGTTGGAAGGCCTCCTGCGCCTGAGCACCATCCCTCTGCGCTGTGAGGAATCCCCCGCCCAGGCCCGCCCGGTGGACATTCCCTGCATCCGCGCCGACTTCAGCAAGTTCCAGGCCCGGACGGGCTGGAAACCGGAAATACCCTTCGAACAGAGTCTGAAAGATATCCTGGACTATTGGAGAGCGGAAGTCCGTAAATCTCTGGAGAGGCAGTGAGCGATGTCCGAACAGCGAAGAGCCTTGATCACAGGCATCACCGGCCAGGACGGCTCGTACCTGGCGGAATTTCTGCTCGAAAAGGGATACCGTGTCTTCGGCATGGTGCGCCGCACCAGCACGGTGAACTTCGAGCGCATTCAGCACATTCAGGATAAAATCGAGCTGGTGCAGGGGGACCTGTTGGACCAGGTGTCGCTGATCCAGATCCTCCAGCAGTGCCGGCCGCACGAAGTCTACAACCTGGCCGCGCAGTCCTTCGTGCCCACCTCGTTCCAACAGCCGGTGCTCACCGGCGAGTGCACCGCCCTGGGCGTCACCCGCATGCTGGACGCCATCCGCATCGTGGACCCGACCATCCGCTTCTATCAGGCCTCCAGCTCGGAGATGTTCGGCAAGGTGCGCGAGGTGCCGCAGAACGAGCAGACGCCCTTTTACCCCCGCAGTCCTTACGGCGTGGCGAAGGTCTACGGCCACTGGATCACCGTGAATTACCGCGAGAGCTACAACCTGTTCGCCTGCTCCGGCATCCTGTTCAACCATGAAAGCCCGCGGCGCGGGCTGGAATTCGTCACGCGCAAGGTCTCGTACGGCGTGGCGCGCATCAAGCTGGGGCTGGACAACGAACTGCGCCTGGGCAACCTGGAGGCGCGGCGCGATTGGGGGTACGCCGGCGACTACGTGCGCGCCATGTGGCTCATGCTCCAGCAGGACGAGCCGGATGACTACGTCATCGCCACGGGCGAGACCCATTCGGTGCGCGAGCTGTGCGAGGTGGCCTTCAGCTACGTGGGATTGGATTATCGCGACTTTGTGCGCGTGGACCCGCAGTACTTCCGGCCGGCGGAGGTGGACCTGCTGGTGGGCGATGCCAGCAAAGCCCGCGCCAAGCTGGGCTGGCGGCCCACGGTAAACTTCCAGGAGCTGGTGCAGATGATGGTCGAGGCCGACCTGGAACGCCTGCGCAGTACCCTGAAATAACACCAGCGGAGGGAAACCCCATGACTACTCGCATCAAATTCGGCACCGACGGCTGGCGAGCCATCATCGCCGAGGATTACACCTTTGAGAACGTGCGCATCTGCGCCAAAGCGACCGCGCGCTACCTGCACGACACCGGCATGGCCGGCCGCGGGCTGGTGGTGGGCTACGATACCCGTTTCCAGTCGGAGCGCTTTGCCGAGGCCGTGGCCACCGTTGTGGCCTCCGAGGGCATCAAAGCCTATTTGTGCGACCGGCCGGCGCCCACCCCGACCATTTCCTTCTCCATCCTGGACCGCCAGGCCGCCGGCGCGGTGGTCATCACCGCCAGCCACAACCCGGGCATCTGGAACGGCTACAAATACAAGCCGGAATACGCCGGCTCCGCCTCGCCCGAGGTCATCGCCGCGCTGGAGGAGCGCATCGCCGCCATCCAGGCCGAGGGCCGGCCAGTCACTCCCATGCCCCTGCAGGAGGCCCTCGATAAGGGATTGGTGGAGCTGTTCAACCCCGAGCCGGCCTATATGGCCCAGCTCCACAAGCTGGTGGACATCCAGGCCATCAAGGATGCCGGCCTGAAGATCGTGGTGGACCCGATGTACGGCGCCGGCATCGACTATTTCCCCAAACTGCTGGCCGGCGGCCGGACCCAGGTCATCCAGGTCAACGGCTTCCGCAACCCCATTTTCCCGGGCATGCACAACCCCGAGCCGATTGACCACAACCTCCATATCCTGCGCAACGCCATCCTGGAGCATCGGGCCGATGTGGGACTGGCCAACGACGGCGACGCTGACCGCATTGGGGTCATGGACGAGCGGGGTGTCTTCATCAATCAGCTCCAGGTCTACGCCCTGCTCCTGCTCTACCTGCTGGAGGTGCGCGGCATGCGTGGCCCCATCGTCAAGACCCTGACCACCACGGTGATGGCCTATAAGTTGGCGGAGAAATACGGCCTGCCGGTGTACGAGACCCCGGTGGGGTTCAAATATGTGGGGCCCAAGATGCTGGAGACGGGCGCTATCATGGGCGGCGAGGAGAGCGGCGGCTTTGGCTTCAAGGGCCATATCCCGGAGCGCGACGGCATCCTGGCCGGCCTCTTTATCCTGGACCTGATGGTCAAGCTGGGCAAGAAGCCCTCGGAGCTGATCGAATATCTATATGCTCAGGTAGGGCCGCATTACTATGACCGCATTGACGTGCCCTTCCCGCCGGAGCGGCGCGACGAAGTGGTGGCGCGCGTGCGGGAGGCCCGCCCGACCCAGATCGCCGGCCTGGCCGTCCGCAGTCTCGATACCACCGACGGTTTCCGCTTCCACCTGGAGGACGGCGGATGGCTGCTCATCCGCTTCTCCGGCACGGAGCCTATCATCCGGGTGTACACGGAGACCACGCACCAGGATAAGGTGCAGAAAATCCTGGAAGAGGGCCTGGCCCTGGCCGGCCTGCAGGCGCCCGGGAAATAGCGACCGCTATGCTGGTGGACACCCATGCCCATCTGGACTTCGACGATTTTGACGCCGACCGGGAGGAGGTGATCCGGCGGGCCCGGGAGGCCGGTGTGGTGTATATCATCAACCCGGGAGCCGACCTGGAATCGAGCCGGCGGGCGATCGCCTTGGCCGAATCGCACCCGGGGATTTTCGCCGCCGTGGGGATTCATCCCCATGAGGCGAGCAGTCTGACGGACGATGCCTGGCAGGAACTACGCCGGCTGGCCCAGCACCCGCGCGTGGTCGCCATCGGCGAGATCGGGCTGGACTACTACCGCGACCTATCGCCGCGGCCCATCCAGCAGGCGGCGTTCCGCCGGCAGTTGGCGCTGGCCGCGGAACGGGGACTGCCGATCATCATCCATGACCGCGACGCCCATGAGGATGTGTTGGCCATACTGGAACAATGGCGCGCAGAAGGGCATAACCTGCCGATACTTTTCCACGCCTTTTCGGGTGATCTGGGGATCGCGCAGCGCGTGCTGAAACTGGGCGGCTATATCGCCATCGGGGGGCCGGTAACCTTCACCAACGCGCGCCGTCTGACGGCCATGCTCCCCCAGCTTCCGCTGGAGCGGCTGGTGGTGGAGACCGACTGCCCATACCTGGCGCCGCACCCATATCGGGGTCAGCGCAATGAGCCAGCCTACCTGCCGTTGGTGGTCGAAAAGATGGCATCCCTATGCCAGCGGCCGGCGGAGGAAATTGCCCGGCTGACGACGGAGAATGCCCGCCGGCTGTTCCGACTGCCGGCGTAAGCTACTTGGACTGGGGAATACTTGTCGTATGAAGGAGTGCCTGTGGAGCTGGCGGTAAAAGACATCCTGGCGACGATCCAACCGACGTTACTCCTGGTGGAGGAGAAACTGCGCGAAGGGGTGGACGAGATGTTCCTGCCCCTGGGGCAGGGTCTCCGCAATTTGCTGGACAGCGGCGGCAAGCGTCTGCGGCCGGCACTGGTCATCTTTGCCTCGCGCATTCACCCCGGCGCGCCGCTGGAGCGGGTCATCTCCCTGGCGGCCTCGGTGGAGACCCTGCACACGGCCACGCTGGTGCATGATGACCTGATTGATGGGGCGACGGTGCGGCGCGGCCGGCGCACGCTGAACGCCACCTGGCCGGCCGCCGCCACGGTGCTGGCCGGCGATTACCTCTTCGCCCGCGCCGCCAAGTTCGCCGCGGAAACCGAGAACACCCGCGTCGTCACCATCTTCGCCGAGACGCTGATGACCATTTGCGAGGGGGAACTGTATCAGCTCTTCGGCGCCTATCACCTGGACCAGGACCTGGAAAGCTACTACCGGCGCATCTTCAGCAAGACCGCCTCGCTGTTCGCCGCTTCCACGGAAGCCGGCGCCACCCTCAGCGGCGCCGACGCGGCCACCATCCAGGCACTGCGGGAATACGGGAAGAACCTGGGCATGTCCTTCCAGATCCAGGACGATCTGCTGGATATCGTCGGTGATGAGCGCCGGCTGGGCAAACCGACCGGCAGTGACCTGCGCCAGGGCATCGTCACCCTGCCGGTGTACTACTTCCTGCGTCATTACCCGGGCGAACGGGAGCGCCTGGAGCGCGCCCTGCAGGCGGAGCCGGCGGAGCGAGAGCGCGCCATCGCCGAGATCGTAGAGGATATCCGCTCTTCGCCGGCGGTGGAGGACTGCCGGCGCGAGGCCGGCCAGTTCGCCGAACGCGCCCGCCAGGCCTTGGCCCCGCTCCCCGATGTCGAGGAGAAGCGCTATTTGCTGGCGTTGGTCACCGCCTTGCTTGACCGCGACGTATGAATGAGACCACTGCCTCCGAACATGCCTCATCCGCCGACGCTGACCTTTCCATTATCATTGTAAGCTGGAACGTGCGGGAGCTCCTGCGGCGCTGTCTGGGCTCCATCACTGCCAGCATGGGCGGCCTGCCGGCCCACAGCCCCCGCCCGTACGAGGTTATCGTGGTGGACAATGCCTCGCAGGACGCCACCGCGGAGATGGTGCGCTCGGAGTTCCCCTGGGTGCAGTTGATCGCCAATACGGAGAACGCCGGCTTCACCCGCGCCAACAATCAGGCCCTTCGCCTCGCCCGCGGCCGCTATATCCTCCTCCTGAACCCGGATACCGAGATCGTGGGAGATGCCCTGCCGGCCATGCTGGCCTATATGGATGCCCACCCCGACATCGGGGGGCTGGGGCCGCAACTGCGCTTCCCCGACGGCCGCCGGCAGTCCTCCCGCCGGCGCTTCCCCACCTATGCGACGGCCTTTGTGGAGAGCACCCCCCTCCAGCGCTGGTTCCCACACAGCCGGCTCCTTCAGCGCTACTACATGGCCGATGTGCCCGATGACCAGCCCCATGCGGTGGACTGGCTGGTGGGGGCCTGCCTGCTCCTGCGGCGCGAGGTGGTGGAGCGCGTGGGACTGCTGGACGAACGCTTCTTCATGTATTCCGAGGAGCTGGACTATGCCTGGCGCATGCGCCAGGCCGGCTGGCCCCTGGTCTATTTCCCAGACGCGGTGGTGATTCACCATGAGGCGCAGTCCAGCGGCCAGGTGGCCGCGGAGCGGCTCATCCTGTTCCACACCAGCAAGGTGGAATTCTTCCGTAAATGGTTCGGCCGGCGGCGCGGCGAAATCCTGCGCGGGTTCCTGCTGGCGTGCTTCGCCTGGGAATGGTGCGTGGAAGGGGCGAAGGCGCTCCTGGGCCATAAACGGCCCATGCGGCTGGCACGTATGCGGGCCTATGCCCGGGTCCTGCGCTCCGGATTGCGGCCGGCATCCCTGCCGGCGCCGGCCGCCGCGCTGCCTCATGCGCACCTGGATTAAGGAGTGGTTGGAGGGATAAGGCGTGCGCATCTGCTTGATCAGCGGCGAGTTTCCCCCCATGCAGGGCGGCGTCGGCGACTTCACCTGGCGATTGGCGGAAGCCATGGCGGCGAAAGGCCATCAGGTGATGGTGCTGACGTCACAGCAGGCCGCCGGCGCGGCCTGCCAGGGCTGTTCGGTACGGGCGGAGGTGCCCCGCTGGAACTGGGGGTTCTGGAAAACCGCCCGCCGGCTGTTCGAGGAAAGCCGGCCGGACGTGGTGAACATCCAGTACCAAACCGCCGCCTACGGCATGCATCCGGCGGTGAACCTCTTCCCCTGGTGGTTGCGGCGCCGGCGGGAGCGGCCGGCGGTGGTGGTGACTTTCCATGACCTGCGGATGCCCTTCCTGTTCCGCGGCGCCGGCCCCCTGCGCCGGCGCGTCAACGACTTCCTGGCCCAGCAGGCCGACGGCGTCATCGCCACCAACGAAGAGGATTTCGCCCAACTGACCCTGCGGGCGCCGGCGGTGCCGCGCCGGCTCATCCCCATCGGCTCCAATATCCTGCCGCCGGCCAGCCCCGATTACTCGCGCGAGGCCTGGCGGGCGCGCTGGGGCATCCAGCCTCATGAGTTCGCCCTGGCCTATTTCGGCTTCCTCAACGTCACGAAGGGGGGCGAGGACCTCATCGGCGCGCTGGAACTGCTGGTGCGGGAGGGTCGGCCGGTCAAGCTCATCATGGTGGGTGGCAAGGTCGGCTCCAGCGATCCGACGAATTTGCTGTACCTGAACCGCGTCGAACAGCGCATCCAGCAGAGCCGGCTGGAGCCTTATGTGGTCTGGACCGATTACCTGCCCAGCGAGGAGGTCAGCGCCACCCTTTGGGCGGCGGACGCGGTGGTACTGCCCTATCGCGACGGCGTGTCCACGCGGCGGGGGACGCTGATGGCCGCGCTGACCCACGGCCGGCCCATCGTGACCACCATCCCATCCCTGCCGGTCCACTATTTCCAGGACGGAGAGAACCTCCTGCTGGTGCCGCCGGCCTCCCCGGCGGAGATCGCGCGCGCGGTACAGCGCCTGATGGAGGATGCCGGCCTGCGGGAGCGGCTGGGCAAAGGCGCCCTGGCGCTCTCGGAACGCTTCACCTGGCCGGCCATTGCAGAAGAGACCCTGCAGTTCTACATCGAACTGCTTTCCAGGCGGCGCGGCACATGATGCTCGGCACTGCAGCCCCCTTCCCGGCGTCCGATGCGCCCCGCCGGCGCTTTTCCGAACGATGGCACCCCTGGCTGGTGGCCTCCGTCGTCGTGCTCTTCCTGGCGCTGGGGGTGGTGTACAACGTCACGGTGCCCATCTTCGAGGCGCCGGACGAGATCCAGCATTTCTATTACATCAAGCACCTGGCGGACGGGAAAGGCCTGCCGGTGCAGGGGTCGGCCGAAAGCCGGCAGAGCTGGGCGCAGGAAGGGAGCCAGCCCCCACTGTATTATTTGCTGGGGGCGCTGGTCATCCGGGGCATGGACACCAGCGACGCCGGCGAGATCATCTGGCTCAACCCGCAGGCGAACATCGGCACGCCGCGCTATCCCGGCAACAAAAACCGCATCATCCACACGGAGCGGGAGGATTTCCCTTACGAGGGGACGGTGCAGGCGGTGCATGTCCTGCGGCTGTATTCCCTGCTGTGGGGATGCGGCACCGTTGTAATGACCTACTTCCTGGCGCGGGAGGTCTTGCGCCGGCGCGACCTGGCCCTGCTGACGACGGCCTGCGTCGCGTTCACCCCTCAGTTCATCTTCATCCACAGCGCCGTATCCAACGACAGCCTGATCACCTTCCTGAGCACCCTGGGGGTCTGGCTGATGGCGTGGATGCTGGGGAGCGAGCGGCCGGCCCGCTATGCGTTCCCCCTGGGATTGACGCTGGGGCTGGCCGCCCTGGCCAAGCTCAGCGGGCTGGCCCTGTGGGGGCTGGCCGGCCTGCTCCTGGCCTACCTGCTCTGGCGGCGGCGGCTTTCCTGGCCGCAGGCGTTCCTCGCCGGCTGTCTGATGGCCAGCCTCGCCCTGCTGATCGCCGGCCCCTGGTTCGTCCGCAACCTCACCCTCTACGGCGACCTGACCGGCCTGCGGCCAATGCTGGAAATCGTTGGCCGGCGCGCCGACCGGCCGACCCTGGCGGACATCTGGGGCGAATTCCGCGGCCTGCGCATCTCCTTCTGGGGATTGTTCGGCTGGTTCAACATCCTCCTGCCCGAAGCCGTGTACAAGGTGCTGGACAGCATCACCCTGCTGGCCGGCCTGGGACTGGTCTTCGGCGCGCTGCGCCGGCGCAGTGCACCGCTGGCACGCCGGCCGGCCGCCGCCCTGATGGGCGCCTGGCTGACGCTGACGTGTATCTCCCTGGTGCGCTGGACCACCATCACCATGGGCACCCAGGGGCGCCTGCTCTTCCCTGCCATGGCCGCGTTCATGATCCTCCTGGTGATGGGATTGGCGCAGTGGTGGCCGGAAGAATGGCGGTTCCGAGGGCTCCTGCCCCTGCCGGCCGGCCTGCTGGCCCTGTCCATCCTCAGCCCTTTCCTGGTCATTCAGCCGGCCTACGCGCGCCCGCCGATATTGACAGTGCAGGAGGTGCCGGCCGCGGCGCGCATTGACCCCCTGACCTTCGGGGAAAGCATCCGACTGGTGGGCCTGGAAATCTCGGGGGCGGAAGTATACCCCGGGGAAAGCGTGCATGTCACCCTGTACTGGGAGTGCCTGGCCTCCATGCAGGAGGATTACAACATCACCGTGAAATTATGGGGCAGGGGCATGCAGATCGTCGGTTCGGTGGACACATATCCGGGGTGGGGCACGTATCCCACGAGCCTGTGGCTACCCGGCCAGGTGATGGTGGATCGGTATGAAATCGTCGTTGACCCACAAGCGCCGGCCCCCTCGCTGTTGCGCCTGGACGTAGGGGTATATCTCCTGGAGACGATGGAACGCCTGCCGGTGTACGATGTCAGCGGTCATTTGCAACCCGTGCCCACGATTGCCGGCGTCCTCCGATTGGCGCCAAAGGGGCCGGCGTCGTATACTATTCCCTACCCGACGCGATTCCGCTGGGAGAACGGGATGGTGTTGGATGGTTACGCGCTGGAAGGGACCACGGTTCGCGCCGGCGGCATCCTGCAACTGCAGGCATTCTGGCATACGGAGCGCGCGCTGGAGGAGGAGTACACGGTCTTCGTCCACCTGGTGGACCGGGCCGGCCGCATATGGAGCCAGCATGATAAGCCACCCCTCGATGGGGATTACCCCACGTTGTTCTGGCGGCCCGGCGAAATGGTGATGGATACCTTCTATCTCTCGCTGGCCGGCGTGCCGGCCGGCACCTACTGGTTGGAGGTGGGGTTATATCCTTCGGACAGCGCCTCCCATCCGCTGGCGCTGGTGGACGATGACGGAGCATCTCTCGGGAACCGAATCTGGCTGACGCCCATACGGGTTCAGCAGTGAGGATAGGCAGGACACGGCATGCGGGCAAACCGGGCAGTGGACAGACTGCAGGAGATATTCTTTGGGCAGGACCGCCGGCTGGCCCTGGCGGCGCTGACGCTGGTGATCATCGGCGCCGGCCTGCTGGTGGGCGCCTACGTGGCCGCGCTGGGGCCACTGCTCGCGGCGGCCCTCTCCATCGCCCTGGTAGTTGGCCTGTTGATGCTGCGCAGTACGCAGTGGGGCTTTTTCGCCGTGGTCACAGTGGCCTGCCTCCTGCCCTTCGGCGCCCTGCCGGTGGACATCGGCTTCCGGCCCACGTTCCTGGACCTGGTGCTGGTGGTGCTGTACTTCGTCTGGGTCAGCGCCTATGTCACCGGCCGGCGCAAGGAGTTCATCGCCTCACCGCTGGGATGGACGGTTTTCCTTTTTATGGCGCTGGCCTGCGCCTCGTTCATCGCCGGCCTGACCCATACCCGCCTGACGATGTACGTCCTGCGCCATTTCGCTGAAATCCTCATCGCCATCGGGCTGTTCTTCGTGGTGTTGAACACCATCCGCACGCCGGCACAGCTCCGCCAGGTCCTGCAGGCCACCGCCCTGGCCGGCACCGCCGAGGCGGCCATCGGCATCTTCCTGTACGTTATCCCGCCGGCATGGTCTATCCGCCTGCTCTCCGCCCTGGGGCGCTTCAACTACTCCACCGGCGCCGGCGTCCTGCGCTATATCGAGGACAATCCCGAGCTGCCCATGCGCGCCATCGGCACGTCCGTGGACCCCAATGTCCTTGGTGGGCTGATGGTGCTCATCGGGGGACTGCTGGTCCCCCAGCTCTTCGCCCGCCGGCCGCTGTTCCGCCGCTGGATAAGCGCCGGCATGCTCCTGCTGGTGGTCACCTGTCTGTACCTGACCTATTCGCGCGCCGCCCTGCTGGGATTTGCGGCCGCCTCCCTACTGGTGGCGGTCCTGCGCTACCGCAAACTGCTCATCCTGCTGGTCCTCGCCGGCCTGCTCTTCTTCCTGCTCCCGCAGACCCAGGACTATGTGACGCGCCTGATCGAGGGACTGCAGGCGCAGGACCGCGCCACGCAGATGCGCCTGGGAGAGTACAAGGATGCCCTCATCCTCATCTCCCGCTATCCCTGGTTCGGCGTGGGGTTCGCCGGCACCCCCGATATTGACACCTACTTGGGCGTCTCCAGCGCCTATCTGCTGATGGCCGAACAGATGGGTCTGGTCGGGGTGGGCGTGTTCCTGCTGTTCCTGGTGCGGCTGTACCTGGCGGTCTGGCGGGGATGGCGCCGCGTGCGCGCTCATCAAAATGAAGAGCTGGAGCCGCTGATGCTGGGCGCCTGGGCCGGCCTTTCCGGCGCGCTGGTGGCCGGCGTCCTGGACCATTATTTCTTCAACTTCGACTTTCCGCATTCGGTGACCCTCTTCTGGCTGTTCATCGGCTGGTGCGCCGCGGCGGCGTATATGGCCCTGCAGGCGCCGGCCTCATCCGTATCTGGTGGAGGAGCGCATGCCGCTGGTTGAGGAGTTTGTGAAGGCCTTCGGCGTCTGGGACGTGGCCCAGCCGTATATCGAGCGCATCGTGGAAGAGCCGGAAATGCGCCTCATCGTCGCCATGCGTGGACAGGCGCTGACGGTCGAAGAGGCCGCCGAACGCCTGGGGATGGCGCCGGCAGAGGCCGCGGCGTTCCTCGAACGCTGTTATCAGCGCGGCGTGGTGCATAAGCAGGAAGGAGAAGACGGCATCCGGTATGCGCCGGCCGATTTCTACACGCGCCTCGACTACTTTATCCGCTTCGGCGAATGGAAGCAGTTGCCGGCGGAGGCCCGCCGTGCCCTGGATGAGCGCTATGTGCGCGAATACGCCGCCCGGGTGCGCCCGACGGTCGAGGCGCGCATGCGCGGCGAGGAGACCGAAGCGCATCTGCACAACGACGCGGTGATGCTCCTGCCGGAAGTCGAGGAGATGGTCGAGGCGGCCCAGGAGATCATCGTCCTGCCGTGCGACTGCCGGCTGGCCGGCGAGCACTGCGACCGTCCCATCGAGGTCTGCATCTGGATGGATGACCTGGCGCGCGGCATGCTGGCGCGGGGACACGGCCGGCGGATCACTTCCGAAGAAGCGCGCCAGTTCCTTCGCTGGGCGGACAAAAAGGGCCTGATGCACACGGCTGACCCGAACTGGCGGGAACACGGCCTGACGGCCATCTGCAACTGCTGTGCCTGTGACTGCTACCCCTTCCGCGCCGCCGGCATGCTGGGAAGCAAGGGAACCTGGCCGCGCTCGCGCTATATCGCCGCGTATGACCGGGACAGGTGCAATCTGTGCGGCGCCTGCGTGCGGCGCTGTCATTTCGGCGCCTTCTCGTTCGATGGAACCACGGTCATGGTGGAGGGGAAGGAGCGCCGCAACGTGGTGTATAAGCCGGCGCTCTGTTGGGGCTGTGGTCTGTGTGCCAACACCTGCCCCACCCAGGCCATCCGCATGGAACCGCTCTCCTCTGGAAGGGATTCTTCCGCATGACGCGCATCGTGCGGGTGCTGGCTGTGCCGGCCTCTGGCGGCTATTATTACGAGGACCTGGCCGCGCTTCAGGCGCGCCATATCCCGGTCGAGGAGCGCTACACCGCGCCGGCGGTCACGCCCGGCTTCCGCTTCGTGCGCGAGCCAGCCGAGGCGGTTTCGGTGGGCCTGGTGCTGGACGATGGCCAGGTAGCCTGGGGGGACTGCGTCGGTGTGGCCTACAGCGGCAAGGCCGGCCGCTTTCCGCCCTTCCGCGCCGCCGAGGGGACGGCGGTCATCCAGCAGGGGGTGGCGCCGTTCCTGGAAGGCCGGCCGG
>Ga0080004_1159194_pt1 | contig 19165 bp, 22 predicted proteins | sample WasSprMetagenome_FD_69207 | JGI IMG/M metagenome (GOLD analysis project Ga0080004, IMG submission 69207) | Sulfidic aquatic microbial communities from Washburn Spring, Yellowstone National Park, USA - WS (SPADES assembly) (version 2) | ecosystem: Environmental > Aquatic > Thermal springs > Hot...
AGGCACTTAAAGGAATACTCGAGAAAGAATTCGACGTAAAGATAGAGAGATGGATCACAAAGGACAAAGAAGGAATAGTATACGATTACCCAAGCGAGGTAGAAATAGACATAGCCATAAAGGACGGCAAAACCATCCTAATAGAGATATCTTCCCACATAAAGCCATCCGACATCCCAACCTTCAAGAGAAAAGCCCAACTCTACGAAAAAACAACAGGCAAAAAGCCAGACAGACTAATAATCGTTACCCCCTACGCCGACGAAAAAGCCCTAGAAATAGCTAAAAAATTCGGAATAGAGATATACACAAAGACATAATGCCACCACATACTCTCGCACCGTTTTCCCCATGCAAGCCCACAGAGGGAATATTATATAGGGGGATGACGATAGCAGCTCGTGCAACATAAGCAAAATCGTCCTGAGGGGAAATTTCTTTACTTCTCTCTGTAAAAGATAAAAAAATTCTTCAATCTTCTACAAAGAAAGTTTAGACTTTGAAAGAATTTGTTCTTTATGTTCTTCAATTTTGTTCCAATAAAAATTCGGGTGCTAATAGCTCAAAAGTTTCTGTAACGCTATTGATAGCAAGTACCCTCAAAGTCTTGCCTTTCGAGATTAAGGCTGAGAAAAATATGTTTGCATCAACAATAAGAATCATTCCATTACCTTAACAACTTTTCATACCTTTTTGCTAAACTTTTGTTGACTTCTCTTCCAAGTTCCAAAGCATCTTTTTCAGTTAATTTGCTTTTTGCAACTATTCTTTCTACTTTTACAAACTCTTCAAGTTTTTCCTTAATTAGTCTTTGAACGGCTAATTCTAAAAACAGGGGGTCTATCTTTTTAAAATCTTCCTCTAGTTCTTTCGGTATTTTTACAACAATTTCTGCCATACTAGTAATTTTTACCGTGGATATTAAAATAGTTTTTTCCCTCAACTGGAATAATTTTCGCTGGAAAAATTTATTCAGTCACGAAAGCGGCGCGCTCTAAAGGTGCTTACACACCCAGTGAAAGGCGGTAGAGGAATGTAAGCATTAGAAATGGTAGGTGCGCAAGAGGGTCACGATCCTGACGCCCTTGAACTTCTCAGAGATCTATTCCGTAGCTCCCAGGAAGAAAATGAAGAGACCGGCACCCATAACGAAGAAGCTTAGCGGGATCCATGCATCGATGCCTAGGAGGTAGAGGAGTGCCACCAGCGCTATGTAAGGTAAGTAGACTATTCCCCCGAGCTTTAGAATCGCTGGTGAGACGTCAAGCTCTGGGAGCAAGAGAATTCTTAGGATTCTGATACCGGCTAGGAAGAATATCGAGAACGAAAAGTTTACGAACACTGGGAGGGACAGGGAGAGTGCACCTAGGACGGTCAGCCTCCACCTATTGATCAGGAAGCCAGTCGTCATCAAGCACAGCATGTATAAGTGTGCACTACTATTACTAAGAACCGAGCTCTACCCCTACTTTAGGCACTACCTAAAAGAATACACCTTAAGCCTTCCGACGCAATACACGTAGCCACAATCAACCAGTATAGACTGGACGCAACTGCAACCGAAGACAAAGACTTCAACAAGACACAAGTAAAAAGACTGTGGCTATAACCACGACACGTATCGGGCTCCAGCAACCAAGTGCGCTAAAATTAATTATAATACGTCAAGCTATAAACTGTAGCCTAGCTCTCTCAGGATCAGTGTAGCCTTCTCGAGAGCATCCTCGGCCAGCCTGAGAGCGTTTGATGCCTTCTCCCTTGTGTAGAGCTGGGCGGGTGTCAGCCTCTCCTGCGGCACTCCGTAGGTAGCTATGCCGTGCTCAGGCGCCAGTTCTCTAGCTATTGTTGCGAGCTTGAGAGCTACCTCTACTAATGCCGGAGGGAGCTGTAGGACTAGCTCCTGTAGCTCTCTTGAAGGGTCGTGGCTCCAGCTTGGCACGTGGAAGTGGGCGATTACAGCTTTGGCGGCGTTTTCTGCTGCCAGTTGTGCCGCCTCGACAACGCCGGCCCAATCCTCAACGCTGAGCCTTTTTCTCGCCCTCTCCAGGTGCTCGCGGGCGAGCGCCAGCCTGTACATCACCTCCTCGCCGGGGTTCAGCTCTAAGCTCATGCTCAAAGCGCCACCTTGGATCCAGGCTCCGGTAGCACCCAGTAGTAGGACTCCCCCAGTCTCCTCCTGACTAGACCCTTTTCACTGAGCCCTCGCTTAATTCTCGAGAGGAACTCGCTCAGCTTACCGTACTTGTCATGGAGGATGACGCCATCATATGCAATGTTGATTAGTAGGGGGGTAAGCTTCCTCGTGCTCACAAAGCTCCAGTACTCTGCCTCGAGTACTGTCAGCCCAATACCCGGCGGGAAGCACCTCGAGACAGCCTCGTAAACTGTGCGTAAGGCGTCCTTGTCGAGCCCCTCCCACAGGACAAGCAGGTCCACGTCGCTCCCCTCACCCTCCTCCCCCCTAGCGACAGAGCCAAAGAGCACCACTCCCGCGATGAAGCCACACTCCCGCACTGCGTCGCTAACGCACTTTGCCGCAAGCTCGCGTAAACCCACAAGCTATACTTCGCATGCACTGCTATAAGCCTTATCGTTGCACTTGCATCTACTGTTTACCTAGAAGGACCTCACGTAGGCGTAGCAGCTGTGAGTAGCGTCTCTGTAGCGGGCTACGCGCAGAGAACGTGTATCTTTATTATATATGGCTTGTCGCTAATCTGCTTATGAGCAAGGACTTCGCAAAGGCAAGGGCTTGGTAATGCTTAGAGCTCCCTGGAGGTAGCTAAGGAGATTCTCGGTCAAGGTCAGGGACGCGGCTGAGAAGGCGTGGAACGCTGTCGTCCAGGCGACGGACGCCCTTATATACGCGTTTACTGGTGCTAGGCCGCTGAGCCACTACGAGAGGAGAGTAGCTCCGAGGGCCTCTAAGGACGTGAAGGGTGTGATAAGGTTCGGGCTGAGGGACAGGCACATGGCTAAGTAATAGGTTCTGCACAGAGAGAAGTTCTATGTGGGGGTAGGGGACTTGGAGGAGGTTAAAACTGAGCTTGAGAAGGTGGAGGAGTATATAAGAGACATTAAGAGGTTTCTGGTAGAGACTAAGTGAAATCCATGGCGCGCCAGCGAAAATTGTCCCACTAGCTTTACGTGTTCAGACTACACCACGCTAACCGACCACGGCGCGCATACGGGAACCGTCGACAAAGTATAAAAATAGCGGGTGCGGCATCACTGTTGAGAATGCCGGTGTGGTTTCGATGTCCAGCAATATTGGGGGCATCCTCCTATACATTCTCATAGTTTTTAGTGCTTCATGGCTCCTGATAGCGCTCATCCAACTTCTTGGTTGGCCGGGAGCTCCGGCGGCGTTGGGAGTGTATGGTTTGATGATGGTTCCAGCAGCAACGGCTTTTCTAATGCGGAAATGGGTTACAAGGGAGGGTTTTGATACCGCGGGCTTAAGGATGGGGGGATGGAAGTATTATTTAATCGCATGGCTAATCCCCTTGGCGGCGGTTTGCGCGGCTCACGGGGTAGTAGTCCTTGCAGGCTTTGGGAAAATCCATTTGTCAGACCAGGAAATAATTGGGAGAATTAGGGAGCTGGGGGAAACGTATAGAGCTCAGATCTCGGTTCCAGAGCCTCCTCCTGGGATGCGTTTAACCAGCTTCCTGGCATTACTTGCAATTGGGAACGTTACAATCCTCCTGCTACCAGCCATGATTTTCGGTTTCGGTGAGGAATTTGGGTGGAGAGGCTACCTGCTGCCGAAGTTGCTGCGGTTCGGCAAGTCTAAAGCGTTCATTGCTACTGGATTTGTGTGGTGGGCTTGGCATTTACCGCTCACGGTACTTACATCGTTACCTTCCAACTCTACGGTTGAAGTAGCGATCTTAGGCTTACTTGGGCTTGCCTCCGCAGTCCTTGTTGGAATATTCTTAGCATGGCTCTTCTACGCGTCGGGAAGCATATTCCCAGCAGCTTTAGCTCACATAACGTTTAACCAGGTCAATGGGGCGTTAGCGATATTCATCAGCTACAATTCACTGGCTTACAGTACAACCCTAACGCTTATGCTCGCGATCATAACGATTACCCTGTACAAGCGAGGATGCATAGAGGTAGTGAGCGCTTAGAGGCTTTAACCCCATAAATAAAGTGGCTTGTAGTTAGCACGCGGCGCACTGTTCTCGAGGTGATCAAGACGGAAGAGGCGTGTAGCCAACTTGACCCACTAGGACCAGTAGCGCGCGCACCGCAAGGACAAGGACCATCTCCTTGATGCTAATACCAGCGCTCTTTTAATGTTGCAATGAGCCATGCAGTCGTAAATACTGTGATTACTGCCCCCATTACCAGGTAAACCCAGAATGCGAGGTCTGTGAGCCATGTAGGCGCTATGTGGGTAAGTCCGAACACAAAGGGGTTCACGAAGTAGTGCATGAGCAAAGCCTGGATGATGAAGCCTATGAAAGGTGCAAGCGACGCCAAGCCTGCAAGCGAGTACAGCATGCATAGCACTAGGACGGCTAACGCCCCGTCCACCCCGCCGTAAACAAAGTACCCTAGAGCAGTGAACAGAATGGTGAGCCAGAAATCGCCCACAGCCAGCCTCGCATGCTTTTTGCTTGCCATATGGCGTGCAAGGTAGAAACACAGGTAGGGAGAAAAGCTTTTCGGTGCGCGGAGAACAAATGTAGGGCGAAAGGGTTAAATTGGGGAGCGCAAAACATTGCCCGTGAGCATATGGAGGACGAGCCTACGAACTTCGTTAAGGCACTCATAAAGCAACTCAAGATTAGCCCGGAGGAGTTCATCTCGTTTTTAAAGGTTATGAGCCTATCCGAGTACGGCAGTGCTCACTTTAAGGTGGGGGAGCTTGAAATGCTGGTCTATAGGGGTTTCGGGGGGCTCAGCTTCGAGGTTAAGTGGTATAAGGGAGGAGTGAGGAGATCCATTGAATACGACCTCACACGGCTAAGCTCCATTGTTAAGCTGATGTCGCGGATAAAGGAGGAGGAAAAGCAGGAGGTGAATCCTTAAGCTCAGAAACCTCGAGTGGTTCGGGGAGGAATCCGAGCCTGTGAAGAAGAATTCTGACTCTGGCTGAGCGCGCGAGGTATAGGAGACCGGTTACAAAGACTCCACTCTTCCTGGCTGCTGGCGGGAGGTTTGCGTCTCGTGTGCTGTCTCTACATTTTGGGGAGTGCGAGCATTAGGGCGTACAGGGAGAAGAATGAGACTGTTGGGACGGTGATGTTGTCATCGATCTTTATGTTGCCGAGGTACTCCCACTTCTCGATCAGGCTAGCCAGGAGCGCTGAGATCACCCCGGGTATCCCGAACCCCATGATTGCCGCCATCGCCGCTGAAACTACGAACATTGCCAGGGTGCCGCTCCAGTGCTTTGTGCGCCTCTTGAAGAGAGTGTTCCTCACTATTCCTGTTACTCCGTCTCCAACCGCCATCGTGAGGAGCGGCAGCGCTGGGAAGAGGAACGGGCTCTGCAGGAGAAATGGGTACTTGGGCGCAAGCTGCCTTCCCACGTACCAGCCGAGCGTGATGAAGATCCCCCAGACGATGCAGAAGTCAACCTCGTAGATGTTCTCGGGGTCCTGGAACCAGTACATCAGCTTGCCCGTCTTGTGGGGCAGGTATGTCAGGAGCGCCAGGACCATGGCCAGGATGAATGGTAGGAGTGGCGTTGAGTAGATTGGCACGTACGCGATGATCGCTGCTACGAGTCCACCCGCCAGGATGTGTATAACCTTCCTAGCGTAGTAGATGGCGACCCTCTCGCTGTTGTTGCGCTTTACGAAGAAGTTGTAGGTGGCTTTCGATATCACTAGGACGACGAACATCACCCATGCGAAGAGGCATACTGTCCAGAGGATTTCGCTTGCTGTAATCATAGGTGTATTCTAGAAAACAGCGAATATAAACTTTGTCGAAGCAACTTTCGTCAATAAACAGAGATACCCATTGGTGCTGAAATGCTGTTTTGCAAATATCCCGTGAAATCCATAATTCTCGGCATGAATCCACAGCAACCAGCACGCTGTACCAAGCAATGTCAAAAAAAGGCGCTCGGTCGCGCGCTACAATCATGGATCCATATTTTTCCCTCGCTAAATTCAAGTAGTTTTCTGGCAGTCTCCCTGAGTGTTTCTATAATATCTGCGCGTGTCATGGATTATTTCCCCTTTTACGTCAGCATACATGTGAACAATAATGTTTCTCAGCCCAACAATTCCCTGCAGCTTTTTCTCAAGGCTTTCATCGATTATTCCTAGGTTTCTGATTTTTCTTACGATTCCCTGTAGGTTTCAGGAACCTCGACATAAAGCTTGGACAGAATATACGATGACAGACAAGTTTATTATAAATTCTGTGCATACCTGTAGGTTTCTCTCGGCAATCGATAGGACCCTAGTATCTGAAGAGAATTCTTCCCTGTCGTAATGCCGTAACTCCTCCAGAATCTCCAGGCCCTTATTGAACCGTTCCAGCCTCTTCAGGACACTGGGCTTCATCCCGTCACCCTCTTTAATTCTCTTTCCGCGAAGTATCTGGAGAAGTGCAGCCAGTCGTCATACATCTTTAGCGCGCGATACGGGGGTCTTAAAGCTGTTAGAGGCTGTTAGCGCGCGGCATAGAGGCGTGAAGTCAAGCCACAGTATTCACTCGAACTCGCCCCGGGAGCCGTGTCTTCAAAAAGCTTTTATCTGCCTTGCTTCCCAATTGCATGTGAGTAACTCTTTTCTCGAGTTTAGGGGCACTCTTCACCCTGCAGATAAGGAGAGAAGCGACTTCATGCTTATACCCTTCGAGGTCCCTAGGGGCGTCAAGTCGATCCTGGTGGAGTATGGCTACAAGGCGAGAAATGCTGGCGAGTGTGAAGTTGATATCGGGCTCTTTTCGCCTGGAAGAGTAGATTTCCCGGCGGATTCAGAGGTATTTAGAGGGTGGAGTGGAACAGCAAAAAAGAAGATCGTTGTCGGTGAGAGGTACGCTACTCCCGGCTACCTGGCGGGGGGAATAACGCCCGGGACATGGAACATAGTCCTGGGGCTATACAAGGTTCCAGGATGCGGCTGCGATTACAGGGTCGCTGTCCACATGAGAGACTACGAGGAGGAGGTAACCAGGCTGGAGAGGCACACGAGTAGTCCACGAGTCGCCGGGCCCGGCTGGTACAGGGGAGACCTCCACATACACTCTGTTCACAGCGACGGAGATGCGGAAGTGTGGGAAATAGCTGAGAGAGCGCGCGAGAAAGGTCTAGACTTTGTTGCACTTACTGACCACAATACGGTTAGCCACGTAGGTGAGTGTCTCCAGCTGAGTGGACCGGTGAAGATTTTCCCAGGCATGGAGGTGACCACCTACTACGGGCACATGAACCTCTTCGGAGTACGCAGATGGATAGACTTCAGGGCAAGGACGGAAAGCGATGCAGCAAGGATAATTGAGCTCGCCAACAGGTACGGCTACATAGCCTCCATCAATCACCCGAAGCCGGATTATCCCTGGCTCCTGGGCAACTGGGAAAAAGTCAACGTCGTGGAGGTATGGCAGACGATATGGGAGTATTTTAACCCGGTCTCCCTGAGGAAATACGTTGAGCTTCTAAGCAGTGGGAGAGACGTTGTCGCTATAGGTGGGAGCGATGCACACAAGATAAAACGCGAGGAAGGCATACCTAGGCTAGGCGAGCCAACCACAATTCTTTACATGAACAATTTAACAGAGGAAGAATTCCTTGAAGCGATCAGGCATGGGAGAGCCGTGATAACGAACTCCCCGTGTGGTCCGCTGGTCGAGTACGAGGCTGAGGGCGGGGGGCATCAGGCAGGCATAAAGACGACACGGGTAATCCCCAGAGTAAACAAGGTAAAGATGAGAATAGAGGGAGGAAAAGACTCCATACTCCTACTCCTAACAGCCGGGGGGCCGATAAAAATTGCCACAATAAACGACAACTACTATACTGCTGAAATCATGCTGAGCCTGACACGCGAAGATGTCTTCGCCCTACCACTCCTCATGGACCCAGAGTATCCCTACGACGACCCGTTATCCGAAGAGGCAATAGTAAAGGCAATGGCAAACCCACTCCTCTTGCAAGAAAAATCTTAAAGGTTCAAAGCTACGCTGACTGATGCTTTCATTCCTGCCGTGATAACTCATACCGTAAATAGTATAATGAAACAACCTGTGTTATTCTCAAGGAATGCATACCTTCAACAAGAGAACTCGGCCGGATAAGATTTAAAAAGCAAACACTTATACGCATCCCTATGACAGGTAACGTGGGAAGGGTCTCCACTTACATCTGTGGAAGTGGCGGAAACTATGACGAGTATAACCCATCGAAAGTGACAGGGCAGGAGCACGTTCCAGAGATTCTGTACCTACTTAACCGTGAACCCCTTACAGTTGAGGAGCTTTCTAGGGCACTCAATGTAAGCACGACCATAATCAGTAAGCTAATCCAAGACCTGGCAAGGATAAACGCCATAGTCGAGAGAAATGGGAAATGGGCACGTAGCATTCCCTATTTTTGCTAAAGAAGATCTCAGCCTATTGTCCCAAGTGGCTTAGACTATCTCCTACAGTCGAAGTGTTCATTGTTGAGTCCTTTGACTCGTTGAAAACCGAGCTTGCTAGTTTAACCCCTATACGCAAAGGAATAGACCCAAGAGAAATATTCACAGACGTATGGCACTGGATTTTCGGGTGGACCAACAGGATAATTGCAGAGAGAGGATTCTTTTATGATCCGCCAAGAGAGAGGGAGGGGGAGGCAAGGTACATAGCCTGGGTGGAGGAGAAAGCACCTGCTAATACGTGTGCAGAGGAGAGTGTCGCGCGCTGAACTAGGCAGCATTGACACGTAGCAAGAGACTTCCCGGATAATCATTGAAGTCTGTGGTATATGTCTTGAACCTTCTCGATGTAGCTTCCATGATATTTAACCCTACGATTACCTCGGTAGCACGTGTAAAATTTTTATAGAGGGCGAAGAACAGTCTTGATATGGGTAGAAGTCTCCTGAAGATCTTTGGGGTTCTCGGCGTGGTTGTAAGCATTCTTTCCCTCATTTTGTCTGTCTACCTTTTTCTAAAGTCAGCCGTGATGATCTCCATGACCAGGGATGTAGCCTTCAACGCAATAGCTACCTCGGATGCGGGCTCCATGAGGCAGTGGATAGACATCCTAGCTTCGTCCTGGAGCCACAGCCTCGCACCCATACCAGTCCTAGCCACCCTCTTACTGTTATACTCATTACTGCTCCTGAGCGTCGAGAGCCAAATACGTGGCAAGGCTCGGGAAGAGAAGGTTGAGAAAGGAAGTTATTAAGCCGGCTGGAAAGTGTTTCCGTCCCGAGGTTTGCAAAGCTGCAAACCGGCTTCGAAAACTAGCGCGCAGAGTACTCCCGCCAGTATGCCTATGTGGACTCTTCATGCCTTCTCTCCGGCTTCTCCTCGAGTAATTTCCTGCACTCCCTAATGATCATGTTTATGAGGCCTTTAAGCTCCCGCCTCTCGAGCAATGGCTCAGCTCTGCTGTACAGCTCTTCAAGCATCCCTGCACCCCAGCGCACTTCCCTCAAGCTCGGGTAGTTCTCGAGCTCGAGGGCGAGATCCTCGAAGCTGTGAGCCGGCGCTCCGAGCTTCCTCGTAACGAAAACCTCCAGCATCCTGGCTCCCACTTCATCAACGCATTCGGCAAGAACCGGATCCCGGTCGTGGAGGGTACCCAGCTCAGGGTAGGCGGAGCGTATGACCTCATGGGAAAGCTCATGAACAAACGTCATCACGGCTTCCCTAAGGCGCTCAGCAAGGGCTTCCTCGCTAACGGGCGAGAGGCTGGCGAGAAGATTAAACGCTTTCACTGCAACGTACGCGACCTCCTTCGCGACCCTGTCTATGCGCTTTTGAAGCTTATACCTCTTAACAACTCGTCGGAGGAGCCCCACCAAAGGCTCCTCCATGTTCTCCGCGCTCGTGCCCTTAAAGATTTCTCTCAGCCTCTCTCTTAACAAGCTCGACACCTCTCCAGCTGCGCTGAGAGCCTCCTCTGCGGCACGCACCGAATAGCCTCTTCGCTGCCTCCAATTCGTCAATTGCCTCCCCGAGCCAGTCCCTGTACTTCTCGTGGCTCAATCTAACCCCCAGCCTTGGGGAAGCATACGACCAGGATTATTAAAAACCATCTTAACTATGAGCGCTGTGCGCTCTAGCGCGCTAAGACATTAACCCGGTTTAACTGCTATGACCACGAATGCCTGCCCCTGGAACCAGCCGTACTTAAGGTAGCTTGAGAGCGAGTTCCACCACGGGATGTCTATTCTTCTCACATCGACGACCCTGAGCCCAAGCTTCGCCAGAAGCTCTACGTCCGCCTCGGGCCTCCTCCTGCGCCTCAGGGGAAGGTGTCTGTATATCTTCAGTAGAGGCCTGGGATTTCTCCTCTCGAGCAGAGCCGTGAGTAGCAATGAGACAAGGCGCCACGCCCTTTTGCGCAGCGTTGCAGGCCTCGGAGCGGAGTCTATGATAATCACCCTTCCACCGGGCCTCAAAACCCTTCCCTGCTCTGCTAACGCTCTCTCCGGGTCTGGTAGAAGCGCCATGAGGTACCTGCTGATGACCGCGTCGAAAGAATTGCTACGGAAAGGAAGTTCCTCTGCGTCACCAGCGCAGAACCCCGCGCTGCTGAAGTTAAGTCTCCCAGCCTCCTCCTCAGCCCTCCTCACCATACGCTCCGAGATATCGATTCCCACAACCCTATGACCCAGCTCGGCCAGGAGCATCGCGACGACTCCTGGACCCGTCCCTACGTCAAGGACGTTGAGCTTCTCTCCGCCTAAAAGCTCTCTAAGGAAGCCCAGCAGGAAGTACCTTTCCCACCAGAACGTAAAACCGCAGTAAATGCTCGCTAAGGCATCGTAGTGCTGCATCTCCAAGACCTTTACCTGAATGCCTTGAGAAGCTCTCGCCTCAGAGCTCGTGAAGTAGTGCTTCAAGTGCGTTAAATCCTTGAAGCGCATGCTCAGCAATTTGGTGCACCGCACGCGCCGCCTATATCCAAGGAAGCTTATGGCTGGGATTATTAAGGCTATCTCAGCATGTAGGGGCTGGTCCCTGCGACCTCGGCGCTGTGTATAATTTTCAAGAAAGCCCCCGCTTTAGACCATGTTTATACGCTTATTTTCTAGTAAAGCATATTTTTGTTATTTGGGCTGGGGGAATTGTATGAGAAAGATTCCGAGAACAATGTCCACCCAGCACCCAGACAACGCCAATGTCCCGGGCTGGGTGGAGGGGGAGGTCCTCGCTGGCGAGAAGGAGGTATTCGAGGTCTACTATGCTTTCAGCAGCCTCGGCGTTGAGGAGTGCCTCTGGGACGCTGAGGGGAAGGACGTGGAGTTGCACGTTGTGAGGAAGCTTTTCGAGCTTTACCCGGACTTCTTCCGCGAGAGGATTCTCGGGAGAGACGTCTTCCTCACCTATAGGCTTCCCAACCCGTGGGTGGAGGTCGTCGAGAAGAAGGTTTTCTCGGAGGTCCTCGAATCCATACCCCTTGCCTCCGACGTCGCCTCCAGCTTCTACGGCTGCCGCACCGCACCGGTGTTCGAGGTTGTCCTACCGCTGACGGAGAGGGCTAGCCAGCTGAAGTTCGTCAAGGGCTACTACGAGGGCTTCGTTGCCAGGAGGAGTGGAGTGAGGCTTGGAAGCGTGGAGGTGAGGGAGGTTCTCGGAGACGTCTACCCAGAGACTGTGGAGGTCATCCCCCTCCTAGAGGACTTCAACGCGCTCTACCACCCGGAGGAGGTCCTCAGGGGCTATGTTGAGGAGTACAAGCCCAGGTACTTGAGGGTCTTTCTCGCCCGGTCAGACCCAGCCCTCAACTACGGCCTACTCACAGCTGTCCTGCTCGTAAAGACTGCTATGAGCAGGATCTCCGTGCTGGCAGAGGAGGAGGGGCTCGACGTCTACTTCATCCTCGGCACCGGCCCCCCGCCGTTCAGGGGAGGGCTTACGCCGCTAAGAGTCCGGGAGGTGCTCTCAGAGTACCCAGGCGTCTACACGTACACGATTCAAAGCGCATTCAAGTACGACTACCCAGAGGAGCTGGTGAAGCGAGCGATAGCCGTGCTGAACAACTTGCCAGTCAGGGAGCCTCCGGAGGTAAGCGTGCCCGAGAGGCTTGCGCGGAGACTCATGTTGGAGTACCAGTCAAGGGTAAACGTGCTGGCAGGCATCGTCAACGAGGCTTCCAGAGCCATCCCCTCGAGGAGGGCCAGGAAGCTCCACATAGGACTCTTCGGCTACCCAAGGGCTGTTGGCGGCGCCAGCCTGCCGAGAGCCATACCATTCACAGGAGCCCTCTACTCGCTGGGGCTGCCGCCAGAGCTCCTAGGTGCAGGCGTGCTCCAGAGCCTGACGGAGGATGAGCTGAGCACCCTGGAGGAGACCTACAAGCTCCTAAGAAGAGACTACGCGTACGCTTGCAGCTACGTGAACCAGGAAGTATTCCGGGTCATATCCGCGCTCGGCGTGCCTGCCAGGCACATCGAGAGACTCATGCTAGACGTGGAGGTCGCTTGCGGAAGCTTCGCGGAGAAGCACTCACAGCGCATTGAGCACATAAGCCTCTCCTCAAAGTTCGCGGAAGAGCTGCTTAGCGGCAATCTGCAAAGGGCAAAACAGCTAGCTGTGGAGATGGGCAAGCTAAGAGGCTTCCTCGGTTAGCGCACAGCTACTTGAGATTCCAGGGCTGTTGACCTGCAGCATGCCTTCGCTAGGCACCTTGACGTACCTGACCTGAGCATTGACCTTATTTCGTCCTCAACGTTTACAAGGCGCCGCCCTGCATTCAGCGCGCCATGCGCTAAGCTTCTAGAGGCGCGGATGGTGGCGTGATGGGGATCAAAGTGCGCCCAGCTCAAGCTTCTGCTCCACCACTTAAGCCTACCCGATAGCTGGCAATCCAAGAGCTCGAGCAGGCCAGGCCTGGCATTGAAATGGCCGAAATGCTCCGGGCGCGCGCTATCTTATGCAGATAGAGTAATAAAGGCGAGAGGTTAAAAAGCCATTGATGAGTAGAGGAGGGGTACGCATGGGTGAGGAGCTCTTCAAGGCAGTCATTGAGGGTGACGATAGACTCTCCGCAGAGTCCACGCGCAAACTCCTGGAGCGGGGTCTAGCCCCCAGGGAAATCATCTCAAGCATCCTCGTGCCCGCGATGAGGCACGTCGGCGAGCTTTACGAGAGGGGCGAGTACTTCATCCCGGAGCTCATAGCCTCCGCTGAGGCCTTCAGAGCATGCATGGAAGTGTTGAGGCCGCATATTGGCGGCTTGACCGATGTACCTGTCACGGGGGTGGCTGTTTTCGGGACTGTCAGGGGCGACATCCACGAGCTGGGAAAGAACCTCGCAGTAGCCGTCTTCGAGGCTGAGGGCTTCCAGGTTATAGACCTCGGCGTGGACGTGCCCCCAGAGAGATTTGCCGAAGCTGTTGAGCAGTATAACGCCGACGTTGTGGGTATGAGCGCCCTTATGACCACTACTATGCTTGAGCAGAGGAACGTGGTTGAGGAGCTCAAGAGGAGGGGGCTGAGGGACAGGGTGATAGTTGTCGCTGGCGGCGCCCCTGTAACCGAGGAGTGGGTCAGAGAAATTGGTGCAGACGTCTGGGGGAGAGACGCTTTTGAAGCTGTGCGCGTTGTTAAAGAGATGCTTGTAAAGCGGAGGGGTGGCGCGAGACGAAGCCCAGCCTAGCCCTCTTGAGCCGCAGCGATGCGGAGGAGATACACGCAGAGGCGTTGAGGGTCCTAAGCACCATAGGCGTTTTCTTCGAGGATAAAGGCGTCGAGGAGATAGTTGTGAGGGCAGGTGGGGTTAGGAGGGATGGCAGGGTCCTTTTGCCGGAGAGCCTCGTCGAGGATTCGCTGAAGACTGTTCCAAGAAGGATAAGGCTGTACGACCGCGACGGCAACCTCGTCGCCGTCTTGGGTGAGGGGGCCAGGGTCTTTAACCCTGGATCAGCGGCGATACGCATACTCGACTACGGGGCTACGGAGCCGCGGAGCCCGACACTTGCAGACTTAAAGAACCTCGTAGTCCTTGCCGACGCGCTCCAGGGCTTAAAGGCGCAGAGCACCGCCCTCGTGCCTGCGGACGTGCCCGCGGAGGTGAGGGATGCGGTAAGGCTGTACGTTGTTCTCAAGTATTCTTCAAAGCCGGTAGTTACTGGGGCTTTTACCGTGGAGAACCTTCCGCTAATGGTCGAGATGCTTGCAAGCGTAAGGGAAGATTATGCTGAAAAGCCATTCGCAGTATTCGACGTCTGCCCAACACCCCCGCTGTCATGGAGCGCTGTCACCTCCAGGAACCTCGTAGACCTAGCCAGGCTAAACGCTCCAGCCGAGCTGATCCCGATGCCCGGCCTAGGCGCGACTTCGCCCGTGACGATCTACGGGGCGCTAGTCCAGCACCACGCGGAAAACCTGAGCGGCATAGCTATTTCCCAGGCTGTCCGCCCTGGGGCACCCGTAATCTACGGTGGTAGCCCCACGATGATTCACCCATACTATGGCACAGCCTCAATTACTTCGCCGGAAGCCGTCCTTGTAAGCCTCGGCTACAGGGACCTGGCAAGGCTCCTGGACCTCCCTACACATACCTACATGGCGCTGAGCGACTCCAAGCAAGTAGACTACCAGGCGGGTGCAGAGGCAGCATACACCGCTGTGGTAGCGTCCCTGGCAGGCTTCGACGTGGTTTCGGGGGCGGGCATGCTTGAGTACGAGAGCGTGCAGTCCCTAGAAAAACTAGTCCTAGACAACGAGACGGTGATGGTTGCAGGCAGGCTTACGAGGGGCTTCGACAGAGACCCAGCAGCCACTCAGGCACTAGCCGAGGGCGTGCTCGAAAAGAGGGGGAACTTCCTAGCGCTCAAACACACGAGGCAGAACTACAGGAAAGAAATCCGCATCCCCAGCGTGTGGGACCTGGAGCCCAGGGCAAGAGCCGCCAAGCAAGCCCTCCTGGAAAAAGCCCACGCAGCAGTCCAGGAAATCCTCTCGACGCATGCACCCAAGCTGCTGGAAGGAGACCAGTTGGAAAGACTCGACAATGTTCTAGCAAAGTTATACAGGCAGCACAATTTAAAGCTTGGAAAACCGAACATATAGGGGGGACCTCCCTAAAGACAAAAATCGAGTGCACCCTTTTAGCTGAACCTAGGCAGCTCTAAGATCGTTTGCTTGCTCCGCATATCCAGAATCATTGACTGGGCCATGCTGTTCAAAATCTCCCTGCCAATCAATACCTCTCCCGTAAGAAGCTCGGGCTCCGTGGGAACGTATACTCTAACGTTGCCAAGACTCATCCGGCTTCCTCCTTGATAAAGAAAAGCTTCAGCCACATACACCTCGAACTCCGATAAGCCGTAGAGGGGGTTCTCCAAGAACACTTTCGCCATCGGCTTAAGACCCTCAAACATTCTTACTATCTCCATGTTCGGGTAAATGCCACCGTCGAAGCCTGTATCAACTATTGCTGGTCCGCGTGCTCTCTTCCTATCAACCTTTACAATAAGATGCACGACAGGTATGCCTGGAATCTTTTCGCCTGCCTCCGTATACCCATCTTCGGCGAAATAAAGCTAATCCTCACTCCTCTTCATCCTCCTCAACTACCCACTTCTCTCTGATCGTCCTACCACGGTGCCTCGGAGACCTAAGCCTGTAGTGTCCCTCTTTGCTAAGCTTCCATAAGACAGTGGGATGCTTGGGAGGCTCACTGCCTGCCTCCGCGCTCAGGGCCTCAACTAGTATCCTGGTGATCAGCTCGCTGCGGCTTATCTTCATTGACCTGGATAGATCGTCTACCCTCCTTAGGATAGCTTCGGGTATACTTATGCTTATCTTCACATTAGCCATACTACCAAGTAATACCTTTTGCTACTATTTTTAAGCTTTTCAATTCTAGCTGCGAGAAGCTTCCTAGCGGCTCTTAGCGCGCTGCGCTCACTGGCATGGGCACACTGCAGCGAGCCAGCTCTTTCTCAGAGGGTTTCTAGTAGGCTTGGTCCTCGAGTATCTGCCTCAAAGGCTTCTTCACTAAGACGTGCGCCCCGTAGCTGTCGTCCAGCTTGACGTAGTGAGAAGCGATGTACCCAAGCCTGAAGTAGAGCTGGAGCGCCCTCCTCAAGGACAAGCGCCAAGCGAGCGCGAGGCGGAGGTCCCTAGCTTTCACTCCGTTGATGTCTAGGGGGATCCTGACCAGGACCTTTTGGGAAGCCACCCTGGTGAAGACCGGCTTCCCCTTGGACACTTCTATTGCGTGCCGCGCGTCCCCAAGGCTTGGCTCAGCAATCCTGCCGCTGACCCTGCTCTCCACCCTCCTGCTCCTCAGGAACCACTCGGCTACAACCCTGTCGGTCGGCAGCCCGTAGTTCAGCTCGTCGAAAAGCTCGCCATAGTAGTTCGGGTAAAAAACCCTCGCGACTGCTCCAAGCTTAGTGAAGTTGAAGTACGAGTTCCTGCTCTGAAGCGGGTCGAATGTCCACTTTACCCTTGACAGACCCATTTTCAAGGCGCATTCCCTCTGCTTCGCCTTTAGGAGGAAGCCTACGCCCTGACCCTCGTACTCTTTAACTACGCCCGTATGGTGGCTGTACAGGTAGAGACCATACTTGTCCCTCGCGAGGAAACCAAAGGAGTAGCCTACAAGCTTTCCCCCGTCGAATGCTCCAAGAACGATACCGCTATTCCTGGATATCGCGATGAGTATCCGAGTAGGTATAACCTCGAGGTCAGGCATGCCCCATGCGGAGCGCTGCACCTCTATTGCCTGCCTAAACTCCTCGGGCCTCTTTAGCGGCCTTACTTCTATTGGCATAACGAGCCGTAGCTTCTTTAGGTGTATCCCTCTTTTATCTTTTTTGAGTTGCTTGAAAACTCTCCTTGCAAAACAACTCGGCACGAGAAACACCGCATAAAATATAGCATCCTAACACATTATTAATCTCTTTTAAGATGATTATGCAGAAAAAATTTAAAGGAGTTACTAGAAAAATTTTAGAATTATAGTGAAAGCAAAGTGGGTATTATGAATGAGTGGTGGAGAAAGCTAATTGAGTGGTGGAGGCCGCGAGCAGTCCCCATGGCATTGTTTTTCCTTGCATTCGTGCTAGGCGGTTTTTCACTATACTACCTTGGAGTTGTCCCCAGCGATTTTTTGAACTTTGCCTGGGCGGTTTCTGTCTGCATAGCGGTGGGGATATTTCTCGACTCTATTCTCCAGTCCTTTATTGTAGATAAAGTCGCTGAGAAAGCAAGCAGGATGGGCAGGTGGAAAGCAAGGCTGATGTTTGTAGCGATTCTATTCGGCTACGGGATGGCCTTATATGCCCTTGCCTTCCTGCTAGCCTGTTTCTTTAGGATTGCACCTTACGCCCTGTTTCCATTGTTCATCGGAGTCGGGGTTCCGTCGATGGCCATGCTGCTAAGAGCCTTTAAAATAGAGAAGAGTTTTCTCCTAGGCCTATCCCTACTCGTGCTACTCGTCCTTACCTTATACGTACTGGCTTTAAACATGCTCTAGTACCTGGAAGAGCTCAGCATACTTTTGCCAAGTAGCTCGCTATGGCGCGATAGAGGACTTGTCGTTTATCAAGGCATACCAGCGTGAACATTCATGAATCTTTATGAAGCTTCCCGACGGGAAGCTATTTTGAAAAGAGATTTTGAGGAAGAATTCCCGGCTCAAAGCGGGAATTGCGGGAACCCTCCCGGGCGGGAGGGTTCAGAAGCCTCCAATGTATGGATTTGGGGTGCGGGGCAGTTTTGCAGGCTTCTCACGGGAAAGCGAAAAGCATATAAGCAACAATGAGAAAATACGCTTCAGATGCAACTCAGAAAGAATTGAAAGTCAACATATACGAGTATTGTAGCTCTGTGTAGCGCCTCCGATGCAACTCAGAAAGAATTGAAAGACAGCTGGGGCACCTCGGGCCGGTTCTCCACGAGACAGATGCAACTCAGAAAGAATTGAAAGAATTGATATGCCCATCAGCAGTGGTCGAAATTTCTGCGTCCTGATGCAACTCAGAAAGAATTGAAAGTCGAGGAGGGGGGCTTGCTCGTGATTGCCACAGCTGTGGCGATGCAACTCAGAAAGAATTGAAAGGCCAATCAGGAAAGCAGCCAACGAATTAGCCGCTATTGCGTGATGCAACTCAGAAAGAATTGAAAGGTTCAGCATCCACTTGCAACGAAGTCAAGAATGATAATATGATGCAACTCAGAAAGAATTGAAAGCTCAAGCTGGATCCTCGCCCACACGAGGAATTCGAAGGCTTCCTCCGGGATGCAACTCAGAAAGAATTGAAAGAGCATCGAGAGCCGCGTCCTAGAGAAAACGCTCAGACACATTGATGCAACTCAGAAAGAATTGAAAGGTACTCTGTAATGTCTACGCGTATCCCTCTCGTATAATGTTTGAGGATGCAACTCAGAAAGAATTGAAAGCCTCACATCATATGCAGAGGAGCGCACGCAAGAGTGCGCGGATGCAACTCAGAAAGAATTGAAAGATCGCAGTTCATAAACCAGTTTTCGCAACTTATGGAGTACAGATGCAACTCAGAAAGAATTGAAAGGCAGCGTCTTGGCAAAGCCCCACACGAAGTCACCGATGAACGTGATGCAACTCAGAAAGAATTGAAAGTGCTTTCCAGGCGGGGGGGCACGCCTGCAGCCAGCCAGTTGTGCCTTGATGCAACTCAGAAAGAATTGAAAGCTCTGGCACACCCTCGTTTCCAAAGCAGTGAAGGAGGAGGATGCAACTCAGAAAGAATTGAAAGATCACCAAGGCGTGGAAGATGTTCAGCAGGAAGCTCTGGGATGCAACTCAGAAAGAATTGAAAGAAGGAATCACGTCCGTCAAAGGCCCCGCGCTCATCCAGGATGCAACTCAGAAAGAATTGAAAGTAGGCGTCGGTCACGGGAACGAGAGGGAAATCGTGGGGATGCAACTCAGAAAGAATTGAAAGGTCGCGCGCTGAACCCACCTGTCACTCCTTCTTGCCATAGTGATGCAACTCAGAAAGAATTGAAAGCAGCATCGTGGCGAAGATAACGAGGCATTC
>Ga0080004_1100003_pt1 | contig 19158 bp, 16 predicted proteins | sample WasSprMetagenome_FD_69207 | JGI IMG/M metagenome (GOLD analysis project Ga0080004, IMG submission 69207) | Sulfidic aquatic microbial communities from Washburn Spring, Yellowstone National Park, USA - WS (SPADES assembly) (version 2) | ecosystem: Environmental > Aquatic > Thermal springs > Hot...
CCATCTTACATCCCGGCCGTTCGGTAACCCCCACCGTACCCCGCCAGGTTCTCGAAACGCGTCAGCGCGCTCAGGAATGCCAATTTGACTATGCCCGTCGGCCCATTACGCTGCTTGCCAATGATGATCTCGGCCACGCCGGGTTCCTTGCATTGGTCCTTGGTGTAGTACTCGTCGCGGTAAATAAACATGATGATATCGGCATCCTGCTCGATCGCGCCCGATTCGCGCAGATCGGACATCATCGGCCGCTTGTCGGTGCGCTGCTCCACGCCGCGGTTGAGCTGCGACAGCGCAATCACCGGACATTGCAGCTCTTTGGCCAACATTTTCAGGCCGCGCGAGATTTCGCCGAGTTCGGTGGCGCGGTTTTCGTCGGCGCTTTGGCCGTTTGCGGTTTTGGGATGGCCAGACAGCACTCCCGAGTTGGAGTATTTCTACCCGACTGATTTGCTTATAACAGCGCGCGACATACTGCGCTTGTGGGTGGCGCGCATGATCATGATGAGCTGTCACTTCCTGGAGAAGATTCCGTTCCGGGAGGTGTACGTGCACGCGACGGTGCTGGCTAGGGACGGCCGCAGAATGAGCAAATCCTTGGGCACAGGGATAGATCCGCTGGAGCTTATTGACGGATACGGAGCCGACGCGACGCGCATGGGTTTGCTGTTAATGGCCGCTAAAGGCCAGGATGTGCGCTTCTCCGACGAGAAGATGGAGGCCTCTCGCTTCTTCTGCAACAAGCTGTGGAACGCCAGCCGGTTTGTGCTGATGAACCTTGGCGATGAGCCTGTTTCGATGAGAACAGCGCCCATGCCGGTTAGTTCGTGGCGGCTTGCGGACCGATGGATAATCAGCCGGCTTCAAAGCACCATTGAGAGGGTTAACCAAGCTCTTTCGGAATATGCGTTTGATGAGGCCGCCCAGGCTATATACGACTTCGTTTGGAACGAATACTGCGACTGGTATCTGGAGCTTGCGAAACCGAGGCTTAATTCCGCCTCTTCGGATGAAGCGGCACTGGTGCGCGGAATGCTGGCTTTTGTGCTGGAAGCGGCGCTGAGGCTTCTGCATCCGTTCCAGCCGTTTGTAACCGAGGAGATTTGGCAGGTGCTGAAGGGGCGCGCTGTTGAACGCGAGGCTCTCGGCCCGGCTCTCATAGTTGCGCCGTATCCAACCGCAGACGAGGCGGTGCGCGACGAGTCTGCTGAGCAGGAGTTCGAGCGGTTGATGGAGATCGTGCGCGCAATCCGCAATCTGCGTGCGGAAGCCGGCGTGGCAGCCGGTCCGCGCGTCAAGTGTTTCCTGGTTTCCGTGGAGGGCAAGGAGCCGCCGGAGGGGCTGGACGAGGCTGTGTCGTTCCTGGCAAGGGCTGAACTGGAATATACAGTGCGCGGCAGTGTGCCGCAACCGGCGTTTTCGGCTTTGGCAGGCGGCTACGAGGTGTATCTGCCGCTGGAGGGTTTGGTGGATGTGGAGAAGGAGATCTCCCGCCTGGAAGCCGAGATAAGCGCGGCTGAAAAGGAGATAGCTCGTTCGGAGGGCAAGCTTTCGAACCAGCAGTTCATTTCCAAGGCTCCTGCCGAGGTTGTGGAGAAAGAGCGGCGAATTCTTGCGGAGGTCACCGAGAAGAAAAGGCTGGCGGAATCCAGGCTTGAAGCCCTGCGGAGGGCGGTTGGGGCCGAAAGGTCTTAGCTTTACCGCCACTTAAAGCTAAGTAGTATTTCATCCATATCGGGTCTCCATTTCGGCTCTGCGGAGGCAGGGGTGACCTGCTGCACCAGCAGAGCCGTTGCTTTTGGCCCATCAACTGCCGCGGCGCGTATCCATTGGGATTTTTGGTTTGCATCGGTTACCACTGCCTCGATGAAGTGGGCCGGTTGGTTGGAAATGGTTGTATCTTTCTCGCTTACCACTTGGTAGCTTTCCGATGTTTCCTCAAACTGCTTCAGGTAGCTCATGGCGACGCGGCGGGGCGAATGCTCGGCCCGTTTTTTCAAGAGCAAGAGGCGCGCGCTGGCAGCTCTCTCGTTCCGCGGCTGGAGTAGGAGTTCTCTCAGGTATTTGGTTCGGCGCACCCGCGCTATGTTCCAGTCTTTTGGCGCGGTCAAGGCAAAGCCGTATCGGATGTCGGTGTAGGCGCCAAACCTTACGGGCTGTGTTTTGGGGTTGGGGGTAAGGAGAGGTTTTGCGGCCAGCACCACCAAAACCACCACGGCTACTGCCAGCCAAAGGAGCTTTGGTTTAAAACGTCGATTAGCCAAGTTGGTTTCCTCCCTGCCATTGGTTCGCGGAAAGCGCGGCATTTCCTGCTTTGATGCTGGCGGCAGGAAGGCGGCTTGCGGGGTGGAAAACTGTTCCTGTGATTCAGAATTTTTCAGGAGGTTTTTATGGTTCGCGTTGCGATGCTCAGCTTTGCACATGTGCATGCGGATGGGTATGCGAGGCAGATTTCGGAAAATCCGGAGGCGGAAATAGTCTGCATTTGGGACCACGATGCGGAGCGCGGGAAGGCGGCCGCGGAGAGGTGGAAAGTGCCCTTCTGCCCCGATTTGGAGGCCGTGCTCTCCAATCCTGAGGTGGATGGTGTGGTGCTGAATTCCGAAACTGATAGACATACAGAGCTGATTTTGGCCGCGGTGGCTCATGGGAAGCACGTGTTCACCGAGAAAGCGCTGACGGTAACAACTAAGGATGCTGATAAGGTCGTAAAAGCCGTTAGAGACGCCGGCATCAAGTTCATGATTTCCCTTCCGAGCCGTTGTGCTTCCGAGACGCTGTTCATGAAGCGCTTAATCGACGATGGCATCCTCGGGGAGATAACGCTGATGAGGGCCAGGATAGCGCACAGCGCGGCTTTGGACCGGTGGTTCCACGGGGGCAGTGCTTGGTTCGGCGATGCCAAGGCTGCCGGCGGCGGAGCCTTGTTTGATTTGGGATGCCATACGGTTGATATTATGCGCTGGTTTTTGGGCGAACCCGAGGCCGCCGTTGCCCGCGTGAGCAATTTCTCCGGAAGTTACAACATAGACGATAACTGCGTGATGGTGGTGGAGTTCAAGAACAGGGCTATAGGCATTTTGGATGTTTCGTGGGTGCACAGAGCTGGTCCCAACCTCAGGGAGATATACGGGACAGAGGGCTGTGTTGTGCAAGGCATGCCTGGTCAGCCTTTGGTTTACACAAGCCGCAAGGTGAGGCCGCTTGAGCAGAACGCTTGGATATCGCCGACAGAACTGCCGAAACCCCTTCCATCGCCCATGAACCAGTGGATTGCGGCGATTCTCCGCGACGAGCCGATGACGATAACTGTGGAAGACGGTCGCAATCTTACGGAGATGCTGGAGGCCTGCTACTTGGCGGCAAGGGAAGGGAGGGAGGTGCGCTTCCCTTTGGGATAAGCGGCTGACGCGGCACAGGTCTTCTTACAACTGCACCCAGCACTTCGCCATGAGCGCTGGGTGCTTTGACACATCTCGTGGCGGCGCTTGGCTTGCGAGAATTCTTTTCCAATGGTCAGAAGGTATAGGCCGAAGAATGTCGAAGACAAATGTACTAAAGTAAAAACGGCTTTAAGGAGGATGCGGGTGGGCCATCGCGTTACACTGATTCCCGGTGATGGAACCGGTCCTGAGCTAATGGATGCCGCTCGTAGGGTAATAGAGGCCACCGGTGTTGACATCGAGTGGGAGGTTCATGAGGCGGGGCTGGACGTTATGGAGAAATACGGCACCCCGCTTCCAGAGCACGTTTTGGATTCTATACGGCGGAATAAGGTTGCGTTCAAGGGCCCGATTACCACGCCAATAGGAACGGGCTTTAGAAGCGTGAATGTGGCGCTGCGCCAAGAGTTGGGCCTTTTCGCGTGCGTTCGCCCGTGCAAGTACTATCCGGGTGTGCGGTCGCGCTACACAAATGTGGATTTAGTGGTTATACGCGAAAACACCGAGGATTTATACGCCGGCGTGGAGTTCGATCTCGGTACGCCGGAGGCGGCGCACATCATCGAAATGGGAAAGGGGAAGATCAGGCCCGACTCTGCCATCTCCATAAAGCCCATATCGGTAACCGGCAGTAGGAGAATTGTGGAGTTTGCCTTCGAGTATGCGCTGAAGAACGGCCGGCGCAAGGTTACAGCCGTTACAAAAGCCAACATTATGAAGTACACCGACGGGCTGTTCTTTAGGGTGGCCCAGGAGGTTGCCGCAAAGTACGAGGGGCAGATCGAGTATGAAGAACGCCTGGTTGACAACATGTGCATGCAGTTGGTTCAGAAGCCGGAGCTGTACGATGTGCTCGTGATGCCGAATTTGTACGGAGACATTATTTCGGACCTGTGCGCTGGGCTTGTGGGCGGTCTGGGAGTTGCTCCTGGAGCTAACATAGGCCCTGACGCTGCTGTTTTCGAGCCAACCCATGGATCGGCGCCCAAGTACAAGGGACTTAACAAGGTAAACCCCACGGCACTGATACTGTCGGGAGTGATGATGCTGCGCCACCTTGGGGAAAAAGAAGCGGCAGATCGGGTGGAGGCGGCCGTTGCATCGGTTATTGCGGAAGGGAAGTACGTTACCTACGATTTGAAAGAGAACAGGGACGATCCAACCGCTGTTGGAACGTCTGAAATGGCAGACGCGATTATCGAGAAGATTAAGCACGGGTGAGAGTGCCTTGGGCGCGGGCTAAACCGTTGTGCGGAACCCGGGGAGTTCTAAAGCCGCGGGCAATTGGGGTTTATTCTTATTTTTAGGCTTTGTTGTTCGATGGGTTCTTGCCGGTTTGTCAAATTTGCTCGCTGGTAGTATCTTGCTTTCGGCGGCGGGGTGAGGGTTGAAGCGGTCAACCGGTAGCAGTGGAGTCGGCCATGTCTAGATATTTTGACGAGGAAATGGAAAGCATGCCGAAGCGCAGGCTCCTCAGCCTCCAACTGGAGCGGCTTAAGAGCCTGGTAAGCAGGGCCTACTCGTCAAGCAGGTTTTACCGGGCCTTGTACGATGAAGGCGGGGTTACACCGGACGATATTAAGTGTATAGACGACATCCAAAACCTGCCGTTTCTGGATGAACAGGCTCTGCGGGATGCATATCCGAACGGTTTGGCCCTTGCGCCTCGGCGGCAGTTTAGGGAAGTGGCCGGCTGTTTGAACGGCGGCGCGCCGGCTTTGGTTTTTCTCACCCGGAAAGACCTGAGGTACAGAGCCCAACTGTGCGCCCGGAATTTGGTGGCGGCCGGCCTGCGCGAAGGCGATGCGGTTTTGAACCTGATGCCGAGCGGTATGGGCTTCCAGGGGCACGGATATGATGCAGGGGCATACGCGGCCGGAATGATGGTTGTTCCAAGGCCGGCGTGTACTCTTGAAGAGCAGGTGAAGCTCCTTCCCGATATAGGCATGGCCGGTGTGTGCGGTTCGCCGGTTGCGCTTCAGAATTTGACGCAGATGCTGCTGGAGCAGTTGGGTCCGCGGGACAAAGCTTTGCGCTTGAGGCTGGCAATGGCATGCGACGGTGAGTGGCCCGACGGTTTGTACGATGAAACCCGCGAGGAGTTGGAAAATCGGCTTGGTGTTCCCGTGGTTGATGCTGTGGCAATGACGCGCCCGCTTCTGCATGGTCTTGGGGTTGAGTGCGAGGAGAAAAACGGGCTGCATGTTTGGGCCGATGCTTTCTTGGTAGAGTGTGTGCATCCCGATACCAAAGAGTGGGTTGAAGAGGGCTACGTTGGCGAGTTGGTGTGGACATGGTTGGCCGCAGACGGTAGTGCAGTGATACGCTACCGAAGCGGCGATTTGGCCACGCTTACCTGGGAGGAAACGTGTCCGTGCGGACGCACACATCCCAAGATTTCCCACATACTCGGCCGCGCTTCGGAATCTTTCACCGTGGCGGGCAAGCTGGTTCTTGCGGTTGCATTGGAGAAGGAGCTGAATCGGATACCGGACTTAACAGGCGAGTACCGCGTGTTGATAGAGCGCCCGCGTACAATAGACAGGGTGACGCTGTTTGTGGAGGTGCGCGACAGCTTGGCGCTTCAAGACAAAGAGCGCACGCGTCGGATTCGCATGCAGGTTTCTGATACGGCCAAAGCTGTTGTTGGGATTAGGGTGCAGGTGGAGCTTGTTCCACCGGGTGCGCTACCGCGTGTGAATACCCGAGCAGAGCGCATTGAGGATGGGCGCCGCATTCTGCGGCTTCCGTAAGCTGTGTTTTGTAGCACAAAATCGGCATTGTCCGCACGCCGTGCTGGGTGTAGAATTCGACAATGCGGTCCATAAACTCCAATCAAATTTGCCCTGCTCCGGCTCGATAACGCTCCACCATTCGTCAAATCGGTCCCAAGTTACCCCCAGGGATTTCATCCGTGCCATTTGCCTTTCGGCGTACTGCAATATGTGGGGAGAGTTTCTGGCGTGGAACCACTTAATCCCGTTTATGCCGATTGGAGAGTCAGCAGTTGCAGCAGGAGGCGGATTTGGTTGTTCCGAAGGCGGTGCGGAGAGCGCAATCGTTGACAACAGAAGTACAAGCAGGCAAAAGCGGATTGCAAGCGTGCGCTCTGAAGATATGCTGGTAAAAGGCGGATACGCTTTTCGATTGGCGGCGTGGACGCACCGGTTGCCTTGATCGATGCGCCCACGCCGGTTTAGAGCCGCTTTGGCAGCGTTAGCACCTTAAACCCGTTTGGCGGCCCAGAGCACCGCGTTGGCTATAAGCCGGCGGATGTTCTCGTTGAAATAAGTCGGTATGGTTTCATGGCCGGGGCGGAGGTAGAACACACGGCCTATTCCTTCGCCTTCGCCAATACCGCCACCGGGGCCCGAGGTAAAGCCCGGGGTTTTGCCTTCGCCGACCGTCCAGGTGAGGCCGCTGGGGAAGTACTCGCCGCCATTGGGGAAGTACGACTGGAGTATTACGCACGCAGGCGGAGGGACGTCGAACGGCGCTCCGTACATTTCCTCGGCGGGCAGTGTGAAGTCGGAAACGCCTTGTGCTATGGGATGCCGTGGCGCGCAGACGCGGATTTCCTCCGGGCCGTTGTCTTCGCGCCAGCCGCCTTTGAGATGGCCTGGAGCGCCAAGGATAGCTTGGAACGGTTTCGAGTAGTGCGCCGAGTGAAGGGCGATAAAGCCCAATCCGTGCTTGTGCACGCGCTCCACAATGCGGGAAACGGTGGTATCGCTCACCTCGCCGTGGCGGGCGTGCCCCCACCAGATGAGCACGTCGGTCTGCTCCAGCGCTTCAAGAGAGATGCCCTGTTCCGGGTCGTCCAGGTTGGCGCGGCGCACGATGGCTTTATCACCAAGGAGTTTTTCGATGCCTTCGGCCACCGCTCCGTTTATGCTGTTTGGGTAAACCTCTTTCGGAGCGTGGGGCGGATTTTCATCCCATACAAGAACACGCACAGGATTTGCCTCTGCCATTAACTGTGCCTCCTTTCAAGAATTACGAGTTTAGCAAGCTGAAAGCAGCTTTCAAGGTAATGATTCGCGCTTGCCGGTGGGTTTGCCTGCTTTTGGCGCCGACGAACTGCTGAAGATACGCACATCTGTTGATAGGCGGAAGGACCCGCCGCTCCAGGAGTACGAAGCCTCTCCGAAGGCGGCTATGTAGCCGGTTTTGGGTATGTCGATGAGATAAGTAAAAGCGTCGTTCTTGCGTGTTGCGGTGCGGCGCTCCCATTTTGCCTCGCGGAAATCCCTGGAAGGTGAAGAGGCCACCCACACGCTTACGTCTGCAGGAACGGGGTTTGACCTCACGACAAGCCTAACCTGGCCCTTGCCGTATGGTTCGAAGCGCCAGTTAAGGTTTGGAAACGGCTCTCCCGCCGCGCACGACCAGTAGAAGGCTGAAAGTGCTTCCAGAACACGCTGGCGGTCCTCCAATCCGTGTCCGGAGTTTGGCACGTAAAGAAGATACTTCGGCCCAACAAGCTGAGGGAAATACTTGCTCGCCGCATCGAGGGGCCAGTAGCGGTCGTTGGTTCCGTTGATGAGGAGCTTGGGCATCTTGATTCTACTGCGGAGCGTGTAGGGGTCGATAATTGCGGCAAGGGCGGCGCCTTCCTTGGTGTTCAGCATCTGCGGGAGGTTCAGCACGGTGTAGTCCGAGATTTGCTCGCTGTAGGTGCCGAAAGACTGCACTTGGAGGCGCATCTGCTCGGGCAGGTTTAGGTTGTTGTAAACCATTGGGGCAATGCCTTTAACGCGGTTGTCAACAGCACCGGTGAACCATGTTGTCCAACCCCGCTTTGACGCTCCGGTTACAACGAAGCCGCTGACGTTTAGGTTCCAAGCGGATTTCGCAAACTGCTGTACAGCATCCATTGCACGAACGGCCGCCTTGGTCATGGGAAAGAGGAGCGGCCATGTTTTGTCGCCGGTTTCCAGGTACTTTACGAAAGTATACGCAATCAAAGCGTCTTCACGGCGGCCGTCGTAGAGGGGTTGGTTGGGTATATCGAACAGCACGGCTATTGGCGCTTTTAAGGCGTTTGAGACGACGTTTGTCAGCATGGCGGCTTCCGAGGGGTTGTAATCACCAGTGATGAAAAGCAGGAAAGTATCGGTGGATTTTGCTTCTGGTGGTCTGCAGATGAGGAGGTGGTGGCGCCACTGTATCCCCTGCCAAGTTTGCGAAACCATTTCCAGTTCGGCGGTGCGCATTCCGGTTGGCGCGGTTTGCTGCGAAACCAACTTCCACTGGAAGGATGTATCGGGTTTGTTCACGTAGTCCAGCACGGGTTGGGCTGTTGGTTTGTTCACAAAGGTCAGAAGCAACGCTACGCACAGTGTTAAAATCCTCACCATTTTAGATGCCTCCTTAATTTAGAACTCACTCGAGCCCGGCAAGCTCCTCAAGCATTTTACTGCCAAGGCGCTGCCAGGCATCTATAACGCGGTCATCGTATGGATCCTCATCGCTGTTGGGGATGCTTCCGTGCTTTGTCAGCCAGCCGAAGATTCTTCGAACTCCTTCGGCGAAGGGAATGGTGTATTGGAAACCCAAATCGGTTCTGGCGGCAGTGTTATCGAAGATGTTGTTGAACTGAAAGTTGATGGCGCATATATGTGCTCGCTTTGCCGCTTTAGCAAGCAGATCGGTTGGGATGTGGACAAGCTTCGGCGGAGGTGCGCCTATAGCTTGGGCGACTGTTTGATGGTATTGGTTCCAGGTCATCCACTCTTCGCCAGTTAGGTGGTAGCTTTTTCCGAAGGCTTTCGGGTTGCATACAGCGTTCACGAAGCCGCGCGCTACGTCGTCCCGGTGGCATGATGACCACAAAGACTGGCCGTCTCCGTGGACGACGATGGGTTTGCCTTTCAGCAGGCGATCGAAGTAGTGGTTGTTTCCGCCGAAGCTGTGTACCAAGCCGCGTCCTTCGCCGTAGGTGAAAGCCGGACGCAGTATTGTTAGGGGGAAGGACCCTTGTCCCTCGGCTTCTTTCAGGATTTCTTCGCAGGCTTCCTTGTTTTTTGCATAGTCCCATTCCGGTGGACGGTGCGGTTCGGCTTCGGTAATCGGATAGCGGGAGGCCGGTTTGGCGTAAACATCCACCGTGCTGCAGAAGATAAGGTGGCCTGTACGACCTGCGAAGGCGCGCACAAGGCTTCTGGCATCCTCCGGGGAGTAGCATATCATGTCGATAACGCAGTCAAACGTGCCGGCCTCGAGCATTTTGGATTCGAACTCGCGGTGGTTGTAGCGGTCGCCGTGGATGACTTTAGGTTTTAGAAAAGGAGCTTCCGAGCGCCCGCGGTTGAAAAGTGTTACGTCTTCCCCTCTTTCCAATAGCTCTTTGGTTACAGCCGTGCTGATGAGGCCGGTTCCACCAATGATCAGCACTTTCAAGCTGGCCATCCTCCGGTTTTTGTGGTGAATCGGCAAACTTCGATTTTTCATTCTCTAAAACAGCGGTTGTTCCCGCCTATATCGGTGAAACATATGGAAAAACAATGATGGAGAAAGCTGTCGTGAAGCAGGGGGTTTTATGAGTATGATGGATTTGCTGGAGTTAGCGCGCTTGTGCATAGATCGAGAAGCTTCGGATATCTATCTCAAGGTTGGAGCGCCTCCGATGCTGCGCATCCAGGGCAGTGCGGTTCCAGTGTCGGACCAGGTTTTGAAGCCGCAAGACACCCAGGCTTATGCGGACCAGCTCATCACCAAGGAGCGGGACCGCCAGCTTTTCGCCGAGAGGAAGCAGGTGAATTTGGCCTGGAGTGTGTACGGCCTTGGAAGGTTCAGAGTTAATGTGTACACCCAGCGCGGAACCGTGGCCATTGTGATGCGCCGGGTCGCTTTGAAGATTCCCACAATCGATGAACTGGGTCTTCCCAAGGTGCTGTGCGATTTGGCGATGGAGAAGAACGGTTTGGTGCTTGTTACCGGGGCCACCGGAACAGGAAAATCCACCACCTTGGCCGCTATGGTGGATTATCGGAACAGCCACAGCGCCGGGCACATCGTTACCATGGAGGACCCAATAGAGTTTCTACACACCGATAAGAAAAGCATTGTTAGCCAGCGAGAGATAGGTACCGACGTGGAGAGCTTCGAGGACGCGATGCGAGATGCCATGCGCCAAGCGCCCGACGTGATCCTTTTGGGCGAGCTTCGGGATGTAAAAACCGTGGAGACGGCCCTGCATATGTGCGAGACCGGCCATTTGGTGCTGGGCACTCTTCACTCGACCAACGCCACCCAAACACTGGAGCGCTTGATGAACTTTTACGGCCCCGACGAACAGGCTCACATTCTAATGCTTCTTTCGCTGAACCTTCGCGGAGTGATTTCGCAGAGGCTTGTGCCTAGAGCAGACGGCCAAGGCAGGGTAGCGGCTTTGGAGATACTTTTGGCGACCCCACGCATTAAAGATATCATTCGCAGGGGGGATTTGCCCTCTATAAAGGACGCAATAGCCGCCGGTACCCAGGAGGGGATGCAAACGTTCGATCAGGCCCTCTACCAACTGTGGAAGGATGGAATCATCACCGAGGAGGCTGCGCTGGCGTTTGCGGAAAGCCCCGGCGATTTGAGGCTGAAGATGCGGGGCATCATAATAGGAACCTAAGGCGCGTAAGCAAAGCGGTTTGCGGTTTCTGGAGCGGTGCGGTTCGGGGCGCACTTCCGAAGCCGGGAGCTCATTGGATTCCGGCCATCCGCTTGAACTCCTCTTCGGTTAGAATCGTGATTCCCAACTGCTGGGCCTTGGTCAGCTTTGAACCTGGGTTTTCTCCGGCTACAACGTAATCGGTGTTTTTGCTTACGCTGGAGGCCGCGTGTCCGCCGAGTTGAGCCACCAGGCGTTCTGCCTCGGAGCGCGTCATCGAGGCGAGGGTGCCGGTGAACACGAAAGTTTTGCCTTCGAAGGGCCTTTCGCCCACTTCGGGCGCTTCCTCCATGACCATTTTCACGCCGGCGGCACGAAGCTTCTCGATGACGGCTTTATTGGATGGCTGTTGGAAGAAGGTGTGCACGCTGGATGCTATTACCGAACCAACACCGGGTATTTCTGCGATTTCTTCGATCGAGGCGTTGGCGAGCGCATCCAGGGATCGGAATCGCTCGGCCAGCGCTCTGGCCACGGTAGAGCCAACATGTCTGATGCCGAGCGCGAATATCAAGCGGTCTAGGGATCTGTTTTTGCTGTCTTCGATGGCCTTCAGGAGGTTATCGGCCGATTTCTCGCCCATTCTCTCCAGCGATACCAGCTCGCTTCGGCGGTCTTTGAGGAAGTAGAGGTCTCCTGGGTCTTTCACCAGGCCGGTTTCCACAAGTTGCTCCACCAAGGCGGTGCCCAGCCCCTCGATGTCCATTGCATCTCTGGATGCGAAGTGGCGGATTCGCTCGCGAAGTTGGGCAGGGCATGCGATTCCTGTGCAACGTGCCACGGCTTCGCCTTCGGGCCTTTCTACGGCCGATCCGCAGACCGGGCAGTGGGTTGGCATTTTGAAGGGCTCGGTGCCGGGTGGGCGTTTCTCCAGCACCACGCGGACGACCTCAGGGATGACCTCTCCGGCGCGCTGAATCACCACGGTGTCGCCCACGCGCACATCTTTGCGCGCTATTTCGTCCTCGTTGTGCAGTGTGGCTCTGCTCACCGTAACGCCTCCAAGCGGAACGGGGTCCATGATTGCTACGGGGGTTAGGGCTCCGGTGCGGCCCACCTGCACGCGTATTTCACGTATTACGGTTGTGGCTTGATCTGGCGGATATTTGTAGGCGATTGCCCATCTGGGACTGCGCGAAACCTGCCCCAGCTCTGCTTGCAGGGCGAGAGAGTTTACTTTGACCACAACGCCGTCGATGTCGTAATCCAGCTCTTCCCGTTTGGACTCCCACTCGCGAATGAACTGGAGCGCCTCCTCTATGGATGGGCAAAGCCTGCGGTGGTCGCTGACGCGGAACCCCCATTTGCGGAGGGTTTCCAAGACCTCCCAATGAGTGGTGAATCCGCCGTTTTCAACGAAGCCAAGCCCGTAAACGAATATCTGAAGCCGGCGGCGCGCGGTTATGCTTGGGTCCAACTGGCGGACCGAGCCGGCCGCGGCGTTTCTTGGGTTGGCAAATGCCGGTTCGCCCGCTTCGATGCGCTCTTCGTTTACTTTTTGGAACTCTGCGTGGGTCATGTAAACCTCGCCGCGCACCTCCATAAGCCGTGGGACCGGCGGTGCGTCCGAAGCGGCATCCAGGCTTTGCGGGATCCTAAGCGGAATACTGCGGATTGTTCGGATGTTGTTGGTGACGTTTTCGCCGGAGAAACCGTCGCCGCGGGTGGCTCCGGTAACGAGCACGCCGTTTTCGTATGTGAGGCTAACCGCAAGGCCGTCGATTTTAAGCTCTGTGACGTATTCGATTGGTGCTTCGGGAGGCAGAGCAAGGGCACGCTTCACCCGCGCGTCGAAAGCGCGGAGTTCCCCTTCGTCGAAAGCGTTGTTTAGGGAGAGCATTGGAAGCAGGTGCGTATGCGATTCGAACTGTTCAGCTGGCGGTGCTCCAACGCGCTGTGTTGGCGAATCCGGGGTCACAAGCGATGGATAGGCTGTTTCGAGTTCGACCAATTCGCGGAACAGGCGGTCGTACTCTGCGTCTGAAATTTCCGGGCTATCCAAGACGTAGTAGCGGTAGTTGTGGTAGTTGATGAGCCGCCTGAGCTCTTCAATTCTTGCTTGTGGATCAAGAGGATTTGGTTTACCCAAGGTATGCCTCCCGAACAAGTTCGTTTTGCAAGAGCGCTTGGGCGGTATCCTGCAGAACAACCTCGCCTGTTTGAAGCACATAGCCCCTGTTGGCGATGTGAAGGGCCATGTGGGCGTTCTGCTCGACAAGCAGGATGGTTGTTCCAGCCTGGTTGATTTCTTTTAGGGTGCGGAAAATCTCTTGGACGAGCAGGGGTGCCAGCCCCAGAGAGGGTTCGTCGAGCATCAGAAGGCGCGGGCGGCCCATCAGCGCCCGACCTATGGCAAGCATTTGCTGTTCTCCGCCGGAAAGTGTGCCTGCCAACTGATTCATCCGCTCCGCGAGCCGGGGGAACAAGCTCGTTATGCGGTCCATATCGCGGCGTATGCCGTCGGCGTCGCGCCTTGTGTATGCGCCGAGCAAAAGATTTTCCCGGACGGTTAGGTTGGCAAAAACGCCCCTGCCCTCCGGGGCATGCCCGATGCCCATTTGGACTATGCGGTCCGGCGGAGTGCGGGTGATGTCGCGTCCTTCAAAGCGGATGGAACCGTTTGAGGGCCGCACAAGCCCCGATATTGTGCGCAGGAGGGTGCTTTTGCCTGCGCCGTTTGCCCCTATTAGGGTAACCACTTCGCCGGCATAAACGTGCAGGCTTACGTCCCGAAGCGCTCTTATAGCCCCGTATCTTACTTCCAAATTGTTGACTTCAAGCATCTGAACCTTCGCTTTGCTCGGGCAACCCCAATTTATTTTGGCTTAATTCTACACCTATTTTACGCCGGAGGGTTCAGAATGACAACAAAACGTACAAGCGTATGCATGCTTCAGCGCTTTCGGAGGGACCGGGTTGTGCCGCGGTGAAGGTAAGCAGTGGGAGGAACTTATGCTGTATATGATTGTAGCCGCTTTGTGCGGTGCGGCGGTTATGGCTTTGGAGCTGTTGGGCTCTCGTCTTTTGGCTCCGGATTTCGGCAGCTCCATACACGTGTGGGGCAGTTTGATTGGGACGTTCTTGGCGGCTTTGAGTGTTGGTTATTGGATTGGCGGTGTTGTGGCGGATAGGTATCCGTTTTTAGCAGTATTGAGCATTTTCGTATTTGTTGCGGCCGCCGCGACGTGCGCGCTGCCGTTTGCCGCCGGTCCGGTAACCCGCTGGATATCCACCGCAGTGGAGGATGTAAGGATGGGCTCTTTGCTGTCGTGCGTCGTGCTGTTTATGGTTCCCGGGGCCGCTTTGGGAACTGTTTCGCCTTTTCTCATACGGATGTCTGCCAAGTCGGTCGGCACCACCGGCAGGGCGGCTGGGGGAATATACGCGGTTTCCACCGTTGGCAGTATAGTTGGAACGCTGGCGACGGCTTTTTACCTCATCGCGGTGCTTCCGGTTTCGCGCATACTGCTTGTTGTGGGTGCCTTGCTGTGGGGAGTTGGGATAGTTCTGCTGGCGGCATCGCGCTGGAGCAAAGCCGGGATTGCTTTGGTTGTGGCTTTGGGCTTTTTGGCGGTTGCCCAGACCCCGCCGGCGCTTGCGCAGGCCGAATCCTGGCGCGAGGTTTACCGGGCCGATACCCTTTACCATAATATCCGCGTGGTAGACGAAAACGGCGTGCGTTACCTGATGTTCGGGCGCACCAGCCAAAGCGCTTTGGATTTGCGCAACCCGACGAACAACGTGTTCCGCTACGTAGATGTTTTCCACCTGGGTCCCATCCTTAAGCCGGATATGAAGCGGGTGCTTTTTATAGGCTTGGGTGGTGGAACCGGGCCGTCGCAGTTTAGAAGGCTTTATCCGGAACTAACGATAGATGTGGCGGAGATTGACCCGGAGGTAGTGCGCATCGCTGCCCGCTTCTTCCGGTTTAAAACTGATTCCCAGTTGAAGGTGGATGTGCGCGACGGCCGCATGTTCCTCCGCAGGACGCGCAACAAGTACGATATGATTGTGCTGGATGCTTACTACGCCGACGGTGTTCCATTCCACCTTACCACGAAGGAGTTCATGCGTTTGGTTTGGGACAGGCTTACCCCGGGCGGGATTTTGATGGCAAACGTAATCGGAAGCATGGAGGGGCGGCGAAGCGAATTGATGCGCTCTCAGTACCGCACAATTCTGGAGGCCTTTGGTAACTGCCTTTACATCCCCGTGCTGGAGGAGGACGAAAAAGAGCTGAATCCGTTTATGCGCAGGAACATCATGCTTATTAGCGTGAAGGGGCGAGCGCTGTCTCTGGATGATGTTAGAGCGAAGGTGAAGTCTTCAAACTCTCCCAAAAAGCGGATACTTGAGACGATAATGGCGGCCGTGCCATCTGTGCCGCCGAAGGCCACAAATGTGCCGGTGCTGACCGACGATTACGCCCCGGTGGACAACCTGCTTCACATAGATTGACGGTAGATGGTTATGCTTAAACCAGTTTAATTCCGGCGGCGCTCAGCACCTGCTTGGCTGTTTCGGTGCTTTGCTCCGAGGGCTGTGTGTTCTCGAGGGGGTAGTTGCGGCCCAATGCGCGGTACTTGTTGAGTCCAAGGCGGTGGAAGGGCATTAATTCCACTTGAACTCTATCACCGAGATCCGCCAGAAAAGCCGCAATCGCCTGCAGTTCTTCTGGGGAGTCGTTAATTCCGGGTATTACCGGCACACGGAACAGCACTTCGGCGCCGGAGGCTGCAAGGCGGCGGGCGTTGTCCAGAATTGGGCGGTTGTCCACTCCGGTGGCGGAAAGGTGCAGTTCCGGGGAGACGGCTTTGAGATCGTAGAGGAAGAGGTCGGTAAGCGGCAGGAGGCGCTCGAAGGTATTCCAGCGGGCAAATCCGCATGTATCGACGCAGGTGTGCAGTCCTGCGCTTTTGGCAAGCTTAAGAACAGCTTCGGTGAAATCGAGCTGGAGTGTGGGTTCTCCGCCCGAGATGGTGATACCGCCTCCGGACGCGTTGTAGTAGCGGCGGTCTCGTTCGGCAACAGCCATCACTTCCTCAGCGGTCATCCAGCGGCCCGAAACCGCCCTAGCTTCCGCGGGGCAAACCTCGATGCATGCGCCGCAGGTTCGGCACAGCTCTCGGTTCAGGTGCACCGGCGGCGCATTTTGCATGGAGACGGCGCTACCGGTGCACACACGAATGCATCTGGCGCACCCCGTGCATCGGTCCGAATAGAATAGAAGCTCCGGATACGGCGACTGCGACTCCGGATTGTGGCACCAGAGGCAGTTCAGCGGGCATCCTTTGAGAAAGACGGTGGTGCGGATGCCTGGGCCATCGTGGATGCAGAATCGCTGAATGTTGAAAACCAGGCCCGCGGTGGAAGCGCTTCGGCTTCTTTCGGTGCGGGATGGTGCGCCAGCGGTATCTTTCACAGGCCGTGCTCCGTGCGAGTGATGATTTCGTCCTGCAGTTCCGGCGAAAGGTTCACGAAGTAATCGCTGAAGCCGCCAACGCGGACCACAAGGTTGCGGTACTGCTCTGGGTTTTCTTTAGCGCGGCGCAGGTCTTCCGCGTTGAGAACGTTGATCTGCACCTGCTGGCCGCCGGCGGCGAAAAAGCCTTTTATGAGCGCCTCCAGCTTGGACAGGGCGGCATCTCCGTTCAGCAGAGACTTGGCAAAGCGCAGGTTAAGCACGTATCCGCTTTGGTACAGGCTAGAATCGATCTTGGCGACGGAGTTGAGGACCGCCGTGGGACCGTTCTTATCGCGGCCCTGGCTGGGCCCCACCGAGTCGGCGAGGGGGGCGCCGGCTGGCCTTCCATCTGGGGTGGCGCCGACGTTCTGCCCGAACGGGATTCCGCGGACGAAAACGCTTGAGCCGCCGCCGTAAATTCCGCCCCCACGCCAGGTGCGGTACTTCATCAATTCCGTGAAGAAGTGCTCCACAATCTCTTTGGCGATTGAGTCCACGCGGTCGTCATCGTTGCCGTATTTGGGGCACCTAAGCAGTTTTTGGCGCAGGTCTTCAAACCCCTCGAAGTTGGCGGACAGGGCGGCCAGAAGCTGGTCCATAGTTACCTCTTGCTTCTCGTAAACGAGGATTTTGATGGCGGCGAGGGAATCAGCGGCGTTGGCGATGCCTTGGGTTAGGACCTGCGCGTGGTTGTACAGCGGCCCGCCGGCTTTGAAGTCCAGGCCTTTTTCGATGCAGCCTTCGGTTAGGAGGGAGCGGAAAGCTTCTGGGGCGTGGTGGGCATAGAGCTCCTGGGATGTGTTGGCGATATCGGCGATGCGCTTGGTAAAGTGCTCCACTTGGGCTTTGTAAGCGCGCATAAGGTCATCGAACGAGGTAAAGGTTCGCGGGTCGCCGGTGCGCGGGCCGACCTGGCGCTTGTGGACCGGGCAGAAGCCGTTGTTTAGGGCAAGCTCTAGGCATTTCACCAGGCTGAGTTCGCCGTCTTCCAGGCCCATGTGCGATTTGCCCTGAATATCGATCTGGTTGCATCCGTTCATGGCGTAGTCGCGCGCGTGCTCCAGCGGTATACCGAAGCGCTGAAGGGCGGGGATGACGGCTTCGTCGTTGTACAGGGCGGGCATGCCCACTCCTGTTGCGATGCTTTCACAGGCGAGGCGCCACAATCTGGCCGGGGTTTTCGGATGAACGCGCATGGTGATGTTGGGTGCGCGGAATTGATGTTTTTTGCAAAGCTCCAGAATCATGTAGCTGAGCTCGTTTGTGGCATCTTCTCCGTCTGGGGTTTGGCCGCTTACGCACAGGTTCCAGGCGCGAACCTCCTCGAAGCGGAACCAGAGCTGTTCCAGCAAGTTGAAGGCCTCATCGGGTGTAATCTCGCCGGAGTCGATGCTGGCGCGGTAGAATGGGTACATATACTGGTCGAAGCGGCCGGGCGAGTCGATGCCGTCGAAGCAGAAGAGGAGCCAGAAGGCCTGAAGCGCCTCGCGCCAGGTGCTGGCGGGGTTGCGTGGCACTCTGGAGCACACGCTGGCGATTTGAACGAGCTGGCGTCGCGTGGCGAGGTCGGTTTCCTGCTCAGCGCGGCGGAGAGCTTCCTGAGCGAACCTATCGCCGACGATGCACAGCGTGTCGCACGTAACGCGGAGGGATTGGTACCACTGGCGGATGTACTCTGGGGAGCCGTAGGGCGGGGGACCATCGAGCGGGGGAGGGGCTTCCAGGTCGAAGCCGCGGAGCGAGGCGTGGCGCTCCACCTCCGCTTTAAGGCCTACGGCGCCAAGGTGGAGGGCTTTGCCGTAGTCCGGGAGGGTGTGGCCGCCCCAACCGCCTGCCCAGAAGACTCCTTCAGCACCTTCGAGGCCGCGTTCGCGTAGGGCGGCGGAGATGAGGGCGTGCGTTGTTTTGCCGCGGAAGTAGTCCAGAATCTGCTGGATGTGTTCGCGGACGGCGGGGTCGGATTCGGTTTGCAAAAGTTCGCGAGCGAGTTCTTCGCGGCAGAAGACTCCGGAGCCGAAGTGGTATCCGGCAACGCACGGCTTCCACGCATGGCCGACGAAGGTTTGCTCGGGATGGACGTCGAGCGGCATTTCGCGCCATGCCGCCTGGACGGCCAAAGCAATTCTCAGCGGCTGAGCGAGATGTTCGTTTTGCATGTACGAGCGGGCAAACGGTTCGCCCCAGTAGCGGTAAGGCATTGGCTTCCCTCCGAAATAAAGGTTTTGCTCGCTTTTAGTATAAGATGCAAATCACCGCCCCGGCAAGACCGATAGAAGCTTCACGCAGGCAATGGTGAGCTAGCCACCTTCTCTCAGCAGGTGGAGAAAGCCGTGGATGGGGTACATGCGCGGGGTCTGCAGGCTGGCGCAGCTTTGGGTTTCAGCGCAGTCTGCGGGTGCGCGAGGCGCGTACGGCGGAGGCAAGCCCCGCGAAGAAGTTTTTGACCAGCACGAACGGGTGGATTATGTAGTACGGGGCTACGGGGCGGCCTTCGGGGATTTTGTACCTGTGGCGCATGTAGTCAGGCTCTGGGAAGATAAGATGGAAGAGGTATCCCAGCCTTTCTATCCAACCTGAGAGCCGCTGGG
>Ga0080004_1117412_pt1 | contig 19154 bp, 12 predicted proteins | sample WasSprMetagenome_FD_69207 | JGI IMG/M metagenome (GOLD analysis project Ga0080004, IMG submission 69207) | Sulfidic aquatic microbial communities from Washburn Spring, Yellowstone National Park, USA - WS (SPADES assembly) (version 2) | ecosystem: Environmental > Aquatic > Thermal springs > Hot...
CCCCGCGGGTGCGGGGGTCACCACGAAGCTCCAGGAGGAGCCGGGCCCAAGCGTTCAACGGGACAACCTCCAGCTCAAGGGCCCGGAGCTCCGGCCCCCTCACCGCGTGCCCTCTTACCGCGTTTCCCACGCGGCTCACGGGCCTAAGGCGAACCGGGGCTTTATAAATTCGACGTTAAGAAGCCCGAAAGTAATCTTTTCTAAACGGAAAGTTAAAGAAAAGGATAATACATATGCCGGCCTGCGGCGGATACCGTCCGCTCCGCTTTAAAGGAGGCCGGTTGTAACGGGGAAGGAGATGAAGCCGGAGGTCGAGCTCAAGCGCGGGCTTTTTAACCGCGCCGCGGCCGAGCGCGCGTGAAGCTCCGCGCAGGGTTGCTGCTCGAGCTAACGGCGCTGCTCGCCGTGCTAGCCTTCGCCCTGCTTTCGGTCAAAACGTTCTTCAGGGAGGGGATCCCTCCCGGCTGGGACCACCCTCCGCACCTCGTGTGCTCCTACCTCACCTCCGAGTTCTTCCTCCCCCAGCTGACGGTCTTGGGGTGGGACCCCTACAACAACTTCGGCTGGGTTTTCAACCAGTTCTACAACCCTGGCGCCTACCTCCTGGTCGCGGCGATCCGCTACGCGTCCCTCAAGCTCTTGGACATCGTCTCGTCCTACAAGCTCGCTCTCGTTGTCACGTACGTGCTTCCGGCGGTCGGCGCCTTCTATTTGGCCAAGGCGATGGGCGGCGGGCTGCCTGCAGCGGCTTTCGCGGCGTTGTTCTCGGTTGTCGTGACGCCTTACGAGTCGGAGTGGCTGGACGCCGGGCTCAAGCAGCTCTACTACATCGGAATGTGGCCGGAGAGGCTGGGTATAGGTTTCGCGCTCCTCGCCCTCGCGGCCGAGTGGGCCGCGCTGAGCAGGAGGGGGTGGGCGCGGCTGAGGTTGGCCTCGCTCTCCGCCGTGCTGGGCGCCGCCACCGTCCTGAGCCACCTGATGACCGGTATCGCCCTCCTCATGGCCGAAGCGCTCGTAGCCGCGGTCTTCGCTTTGAAGCGGTTCGTAGGCCAGGAGGGCGGTTTGAGGGCTAGAGCGGCTCTCGTGCTGCCCGCGCTAGCGTGGGACGCGGCGGCTTTCGCGGTGTCCGCTGGGGGCGCGCTGGGGCTCCTCGCCTTCTGGATCGTCCCCCTGTCGTCGACAAACTGGGAGTACCACAACCTGCCGACCATCACCTGGTACGTCGGCCCCTGGGGCGTGCGCGCGTTCCTCGGGTCGCTGGGACCCCTCGCCACAGCCCTCCTCGTGGTCTCGATCGCCGCCTCGTGCGCCTCCGCGAAGCGGCATCGCGCGCCAGTCGCCGCGGCGGCCGCCGCATCGGCGCTGCTCATGTGGGCCGTCTCCGCCGCATCCCCGCTGGACGGCTACGTAGGCTTGCGCCTCACGTCAGCTTCGCTTCTCTTCGCGCTAGCGGCCGTGCTCAGCGAGAGACCCGGCGCCGCCGCCTTAGCTTCGGTCATCTCCCTGCTGCTGGTGGTCGCGACCGGGCCCGACTCCTTCAAGTTCAAGGTGCTGTGGTGGGAGGTGAACCTCGGAAGGCTGCTGCCCTTCAGCGAAAATTACGCGTACTACAAGTTCGCGGGGTTGGCGAGGTACGCTGCGTTCACGGCGGCGGCTCTGGGAGCGTCCGCCCCCCTGGCGAAAGCGCACTCCCTCGTGCGGAAGCTCAAGGGTTCGGAGGCCCAGCTCGGTTACGTCGGCGTCGGCGTGGCCGCGCTGCTGCTCGTGGCCGCTACCGTGGAACCGCACTTCCGGCTGACCGACTTCTACTACCCCTACTCGGAGACCCTAATCTTCAAGATGGACGCCGACTTCCCGGGGACCGCGAAGCTCGTCAGGATCATGGAGTGGGTGCGGGAGAACGTGCCGGAGAACACCTACGTTTTCTACCAAGACACGCTCTGGAAGCTCGGGGACTGGAGCTACCTGCCCGTCTCCCACTACTTCTACCTCTCGTCGATGCTCACGGGGAAGCCGCAGGTGGGCGGCGGCTTCGGCACGAGGTACATCACCCACCCGCTAGCCAACACGGAAGCCGACCACCTGCTCGGCCAACCCATCCCCTGGCTCGCCCAGCGGCCGGAAAGGGTTTACGCCCTCGCGAGGGAGCTCGGTATAAGCTACTTCGTGATCTTCGACCGAGCTCTCGCCGCCGCCATGAGGTCCAGGCCCGACCTATTCGAGGAGGTTTACGCAGAACCCCCCTTCCACGTCTTCAGGACCACCACCTTTAACGCGATAGCGAGCATCGACTCCGGAGAGGTACTGCAGGCAAGGTTCGAGCCGAACAGGATCGTCGTCGTGTACAGAGCCAGCAACGCCACCGTCGTCAGGATCCGGCAGGTGCTCTACCCGGGCTGGCGGGCCTCCGTCGGCGGCCGCGAGGTCCCCCTGGAGCGCTACTACCCGGACATCCCCTCTTACGTGTGGGTTCCCGGGGACGGCGTGATCGCCAACTACCGCGTACCGTTCATCGCGGTCCGCGTACCGCCCGGCGAGCACGCGCTCGTCCTGAGCTACCGGGTGTCCACGTGGGGCGACGCTGTCAGCGCAACCACGCTAGCGGCGCTGCTCCTCCTCAACGCGGTTCCTGCGGCCTTGAAGTTGGCACGGCGGCGCTTTTAAGCGCAATCATCGGCGCAGCTCGCAAACCGCGGGGCGTAGCGCAACCCTTATCAAGGTTGAGGGCGCAGCCGCGCGATGAGGTGTTCCGTAGCAGCGTTGCTCGTCGCCGCCTCTTTGAGCGCGATCGCGCTGGCTCAACCCCTGGTCACGAGCGCGGGAGCAACCGACGTCACCGCCCTCGGTTCCTCGCTGTTCTTAGCGCTGGAGAACGGCACGGTGGTTTCCCTAGATGGAGGCCTGAGGTGGAGCTTCAGCACGTCCGACTACGGCTCCCCCGTGCACCTCGAAGCCGCGCCGCCTTACGGCCTGATCGTGCTAACAGATAGGGCTTGGCTCGGGCTCCTCGCTCTCGACGGTCGCATCTCCTGGCTCAAGCTCACCCTAGACCCCAACTCGATCAAACCGACAACCTCGGGTTTGGTTTACGCCAACGGCACAGCTCTGGTGCACGCCGGTGCGAACGCGGTGTTCGTCAGCGTGCCGGCGCTGAGAGTGGTCTGGACCCGCAGCATCCTTAACAGGTTCACAGACTACTCCCTGAGCCCGAGCGGCAGCGCCGCGCTGCTCGCCGGCTTCAACACGCTGTGCTATGTCTGCGTCTCAAACGATGAGAAGATCGTCGTGGTGCACGACATCAAGAGTGGCAGAGATCTCTTCTCGACAACTACGCCCGTACCGCACTTGAAGGCTGCATCGGCGCTGTGGCGCAGCAACTGGTTGGTGCTCGTTCAATGGGACGCCGTCAGGGCGTACGATTTGGCTGCAATGAACCTGAGCTCCCCGGTTAAAACCTACACCCTACCGCACCCGCACGATAAGTGGATCAGCTACGGCTTCTCCCCCAGCGGCGGGCTGTTCCACTACACCTGCGCTGAGGGGGAGGGGCTGAGCGTTTACGTGCTGGACATCGAAAGAGGGATCTCGAAGCGCGTCGCAATACCCATCCCGGCTGGGAAGAGGGTGGTGTCGCAGCTCGGCGACGATTGGAAGCTGGCTGTTGCTAGCTACGATCCAACGTCGGGCGTGACCTACTGCGCTCTCGTCGACGCGGCGACGGGAGAGGTGCGCACGGAGAAGCTCGGCCCAACGAGCCCCAGCGTGAGGCTCAAGCTGCTGGGCGGAACTGCTGCCGTGATCGCCGGCGGCGAGCTGGTGACAGTACCCAGGCAGCAGACCGCGCAGCAAAGCGGGGGGGCGCCGGTAGCGTACTCTGTGGCGGTGAAGGTGGTCGACGACGCTGGCGCTCCCCTGCAGGGAGCGCTCGTGTGCGCGAACTCCACGTGCGCGACGACGGACGCGGGCGGAACCGCGGCGTTTGAGCTGGCACGAGGCCTGTACGTGCTGGAGGTGACCCACCAGCTCGCCGAACCCCGCAAGGTCTCGCTCCCCGTTTCGGGCAACCTCACGGTACCCCTGACCGTAACCAGGCTCTTCGCACTAACCGTAAGCGGAACGCTCGGAGATGGAGGCCGCCCGCCCTCCTGTTACATCGCGCTCGTAGCTGCAAATCGATCGCAGAACGTGACGGCGCTCAACTGCACTGCCAGCTTCCGGGTGCCGCGAGGATCCTACAGAGTCGTTCTGCAGCACGGCAGCCAGAGGGTTGAGCGGAGCGTAGAGGTGAGGGGCGACACGGTCGTGCTCGTCCAGCTGGGAGGGGGGTCGGTGAAGCTTTCGGTAGCGGCGTTTAACGCGAGTGGGAGCCCCCTGCCCAACGCCGTGATCACGGTGCTCAGCGATAGCGGCGAAAAAGTCGCTTCGCTCTCAGGTAGCGGGGAAATCTCGGTCAAGCCCGGGCGCTATGCAATCCGGGTCGAGGCCCCAGGCTACGCTAACTGGAGCGCAGTTGTGGAAGTTGTTGGGGACGCGCAGCTGAGAGCCGTACTCGAGCCGGCCCCCAACCCCCGCGCTGCACGAGCACTGGGGCTGACAGAGCTCATTGCTGCGGTGGCGGCGTCCGGCGCCGCGGGCGCGCTAGCCGGTGCACTCTGCGCAACGCTGGGGTATTGTTCAGCTGCGCACGCGCAGAAGCTCAGGCGCCTGAAAACGTTCCGGGCCACTAAAAAAGAGAGCGGTTAACGCAAGAGCTTGCGCACTACCTCGGCGATGGGCTCGGCCACGCTGACGCGCGAGACGGGCGAGGGGACCGTGTCCGTCGCCACAACCTCCTCGACGCCGGCCGCGTACAGCTTGTCGAGAGCTCCCGAAACGAGCAGCGCGTGAGTGCAAGCGGCGTACACGCGCTTAGCTCCCAGCGCCAGAACCTCCTTCGCCGCTGCAACGAGCGTGCCCCCAGTGCTGATGATGTCGTCGATGAACAGCACGTCCCTCCCGCCCACGTCCACGCTCTTCGGCGCGATCTTCACCTCCCCCGTAACCCTGTCGCGCGATTTCTCCAGGTAATCGTACTCGGCGCCGAGCACCTGCGCGGCCAACTGGGCCCTGTGGAGCGCTCCCTTGTCGGGCGCCAGCACCACCGGGTCGCGCAGCTTGCCCCGGAAGTAGCCGGCCAGCTCCCCGACCGGGAGCACGTTGAAGTGCGGTATCCTCAACCACTCGTCGAGGGAGGAGGGCTTGTGGATATCCACTACGGCAAGCGCGTCGGCGCCAGCCGCTTCCACGGCTTTGAGCAGAGCGCCGACGCTCACAGGCTCGCCCTCGAGGAACCTCTTGTCCTGGCGGGCGTAAGCGAAGTATGGCACTACCACGATCACCCTCGACGCGCCAGCGCCCTTCGCTGCGTCCACCGCGAGCAGCAGCTGCACGAACCGCTCGTCCTGAGGCTGGTGCAGCGAGTGAACGAGGAGGACGTCCCCCTCCAGCCTCTTCGGGATCCTCAGGTACTTCTCCCCGTCGGGGAAAACCTTCTCCTCGGCTACGAGGAGCTCCCTCGATAGGAGCCGGGAGAGCTTCGCCGCTAACCCGAGCGAGGAGCTAGTGGCGATTACGGTCACGTGGCTTGCGCACCCCCTGTTCTAAAAACGTTTGCCCCCGCCCCTCACGTTAGTGAAAGGGCGGCCGACACCGCCTGCCCCACCGCCAACCCGCCGTCGCCGGCTGGAACTCCTCGGGGGAGGAGCGCGCCGCGTAGGAGGTTGCGTAGCCCCTTCACGATGTAGTCGTTTACAGCCGCGCCCCCCGAGACCACCGCTGGGAGCTTGAGGTCGCCGAGCTCCTCCTTCACGAGGAGCCCCAGCGCCTCGCCGAGCCTCACCTGAACCGTGTACGCGAGGTCCCTCACGCCGTACCTGCTGCGGAGCTCCAGCAGCCTCGGCAGGACCTCGGAGGTCAGAACCACCCCACCCTCCACTTCCAGCTTGAGCTCCTCCACGAGCTGACCGCCGCGCGCGGCGGCTTCCAGCTTGATAGCCGGCTCCCCCTCGTACGTCCTGGCGCCGCAAACGCCCAGCAAGGCCGAAACAGCGTCGAGGAACCTTCCAACGCTCGAAGAGAACGGCGGCTTCGCGAAAGCCCTCGCGGCCAGCTCCAGCTCCCGCGCGCCCCCAGGCAGGCTGCGCTCGAGACCAAGCGAGAGGCACACCTTCAGCGCTTCCTCCGGGCCAAGCTTCGCGGCGAGCGCGGCAGCGGCGATCCTAGCGGGGTAGAGCGTCGACCTATCGCCCCCGGGCAGCGGCAGGTACTCGAGGTGCCCGACCCTCTGGTACCCGGTGTACGAGGCGAGGAGCACCTCGCCGCCCCACACCATGCCGTCGTCCCCGTACCCGACACCGTCGAGCGCGATCCCGGCGACCTCGCTGTCCTTGGGCAGGCTCCGCGAAGCCATCGCCGAGGCGACGTGCGCGTGGTGGTGCTGCACCCTAACGTGAGGAACGCCCAGCTCCCTTGAAAGCTTGGCTGCCAGCTCGGTTGTCGCGTAGCCGGGGTGCTTATCGCTGACAACGACCTGGGGTTCCACCTTGTAGCTTTTCGCCAGGAACTCTATCGCTGAGAGCAGGAACTCCAGGTTCTCCAGGTTGTCCATGTCGCCGACGTACTGGGTTGGAACCACCTTGTTCTCGAACGCCACAGCTCCCGCGTTGTCGAGGTGCGCCCCCAGCGCCACCACTTCCGCGCCGAGGTTGAAGGGCAGCTCGAGCCACGCCGGCGCGTAGCCGCGCGACCTCCTCAGCAGCTGGGGCTCGCCGTCGGTCAAGCGGACGACGCTGTCGTCGACGCGGTTCACGATCTCCCGGTTATGAACGAGGAAGTAGTCAGCAATCCCCTCGAGCTCGCGCAGAGCCTCCAACCCCCTGCAGATCGGCAGCCCCTTACGGTTCCCGCTCGTCATGATGAGGAACTTGTCTCTCGTCTCCGAGAGCAGTAGGTAGTGCAGCGGCGTGTAGGGGAGCATGACGCCCAGCTCAGAGAGGCCGGGGGCCACCAGCGGCGAGACGGGCGAAGGCAGCTTCTTCGGCACCAGCACGATCGGCCTCTGGGGCGAGGTGAGGAGCGCCAAGTGGAGCTCGCTCGGCTCCGCGATCCTCGCCACCACCTCCACGTTGAGCGCCATGAGGGCGAAGGGTTTCTGGGGCCTCCGCTTCCTCCTCCTCAGCTCCCGGACCACCCCGTCGTCGCTCGCCAAAGCGGCTAGGTGGAAGCCGCCGACGCCCTTGACGGCTACGATCGCGCCCTCCTCGATCAGCTTAGCCGCCTCAGCTATCGGGTCGTCGCACTCGACGGGTTCGCCGGAGGGGTGGAGGAGCTCTAGCTTCGGGCCGCACTTCGGGCAGCTGATCCCCTGCGCGTGGAACCTCCGCTGGTTGCCGGGGTCGGAGTACTCGCTCTCGCACTCGCCGCAGAGCGGGAAGTCCCTCATCGCCGTGTTTGCCCGGTCGTAGGGCACCGCGTACATCATCGAGAAGCGGGGACCGCACCACGCGCACGAATTGAAGGGGTACCTGTACCAGCGCGAGGAGGGGTCGAGCACCTCGCGGAGGCAGTCCTCGCAAACGCCGATGTCTGGGGGTATCTGGGACCTCGCGGAGACCTGGGCGCCGCTCTCGAGTATCGTGAAGCTCGAGTAACCTCGCGGCTCGGCTCGCGCCACGACCACCCGCTCAAGCCTAGCTGGGGGCGGCCTCTCCCTCTCCAGCGCCTCGAGGAACCTCTCGATGGAGCCGTCGGCCCCCTCAACCCAGATCTCGACCTCCGAGCCGCCGAGGTTCCTCACGTAGCCGCAGAGCCCCAGCTTGACGGCTGTCCGGTACACGAAGGGCCGGAACCCCACACCCTGGACCACGCCGGTTACGACGATGCGCGCGGCCGCTCGGGAGGCCACGAGAACCGTGCGAACGCCTCGGTTTTTTAAGGCTGGTCCCGCCGGACTAGCCGTGGTCTTGCTCCTGCGGTTGGGCGAGATAACGATCAAAGGAGCTCGCACGAGGGGGAGGTTCGAGAGGCTGCTGCTGAGGAACATAGATGACGCCCTGCGCTCGAACGGCATCGCGTACAAAGCGAGGATGGAGGGCGGCCGGGTCTTCGTGTACGCGGGCGAGGAGGAGCGCGCGGCGCAGGTTCTGCGGAGGGTCTTCGGGATAAAATCCCTGTCGCCGGCGCAGGAGATCGAGTTTGAGGACCTCAGCGACTTGGCTGAGAGGGCTGCGGCCTACTTCTCAAGCTACGTGAAGGGCAGGAGCTTCGCCGTGAGGGCGAGGAGGGCCGGCGCCCACCCTTTCACGTCGCTGGACGTGGAAAGGGAGCTCGGCGCTAGGCTACTCAAAGAGGGTGGTTCGCGCGTGGACCTGGAGAACCCCGAAGTCACCGCTTACGTTGAGGTGAGGGGGAGGCGAGCTTACCTCTTCACCGAGATCATCGAGGCGTACGGGGGGCTGCCCGTCGGCAGCGAGGGGAAGGTGATCGCGCTCGTCTCGGGGGGCTTCGACTCCGCCGTCGCCGCGTGGTACATGCTCAGGAGGGGCGCGGAGGTCCACTACCTCCTCTGCAGCCTGGGAGGTCCCGTCCACGAGGCCGGCGCTCTCCACGTCCTGAAGGTACTGGCTGACAACTGGAGCTACGGCTACAGGCCGAAGCTGTACGTGGTCGACTTCGGCGAGATCCTGAGAGAGGTCAGGAGGAACTGCGACCCCTCTCTGCTGACGGTCATCCTGAAACGATTCATGTACAGGGCGGCCGAGGCGATAGCGAAGAGGGAGGGGGCAGAAGCCATAGTGACTGGCGAGTCGCTAGGTCAGGCGTCCTCGCAGACGCTCACGAACCTAGCCGTGTCCACGGCGGCCGTAAGCATCCAGGTACTGAGGCCGCTCATCGGCTTCGATAAGGACGACATCGTCGCGAAAGCTCGCGAGATCGGTACCTACGAGGCGTCGGCGAGGGTGAAGGAGTACTGCGGGGCGTTCTCCGAGCACCCGAAGACTAGGGCTAAACTCGAAGAGGTGGAGCGGGAGGAGGCGAAGCTGGACCCCTCGCTGCTGGACAAAGCGCTGAGCGGCGCGAGGGTTTACGATTTAAGGAGCGTTTCGGTGGAGGAAAGCTTCGAGGGGCTGGAGGTCGACGAGCCGCCTGAAGGGGCGGTGATCGTAGATTTGAGAAGCGAGGAGAAGTTCAGGTCTTGGAGCCTCCCAGGCTCCATCAGGGTGGATTTCGACCAGCTCGTCGAGGGGCTCCACGCGCTCGACCCGACCAAAAAGTACGTCCTGCTCTGCGACGAGGGGGCTTTAAGCCTAGAAGCGGCCTACGTCTTGAGGAAGCTCGGGATCGAGGCCTACAGCTTGAGAGGGGGGGTCAGGCGGATCAGGCGGAAAAACCTCAAACGGGGGGAAGCGGGCCAGTCGCCTAGCAGCTAGCGAGCTACGCGCTCGAACCTCTGCTCTCGCGCACCCTCGCGCGCGAGCTAACGCTCAGCGCCGAAAGGCAGCTCGCGTATCGTCGGGAGTACAAAGCGAACGCTTTTAACAGCTCCCAAACCGGCAGTTGTCGATGGAGCTGAATAGCGTGGAGAAGCTGCTCCGGCCGCGGAGCGTGGCGGTGATCGGGGCTTCGAGGGACCCGAGCAAGATAGGCCACCAGGTCTTGAAGAACATCCTCTCTTCCGGTTTCCGCGGTGCTGTTTACCCTGTGAACCCGAACGCGAGCGAGGTTTTGGGTTTGCGGTGCTACGCGAGCGTCCTGGATGTTCCGGGGCCGGTGGATCTCGCGGTGGTCGCGGTGCCGGCGAAGCTGGTCCCGCAGGTTGTCGAGGAGTGCGGGAGGAAGGGCGTGGGGGCGGTAGCGGTCATCTCCAGCGGCTTCAAGGAGGTGGGGAACGAGGAGCTCGAGAAGCGGGTGGTGGAGACCGCGAGGAAGCACGGCCTGCGCATCCTCGGGCCCAACATCGTCGGCATCTGCGACACCGTAGCGCCGATCAACGCGAGCTTCTGCCAAGGCTCGCCGCTGAAGGGCGAGATCGCCTTCATATCCCAGAGCGGAGCCCTGGCGATCGCGCTGGTCGGCTGGACCGCCTTGAAGGGCGTCGGGCTTTCGGACCTCGTGAGCTTGGGCAACAAGGCGGACCTCAACGAGGTGGACTTCATCGAGTTCTTCGGCCGAGACCCGCACACAAAGGTGATCACGGCTTACCTCGAGGGCATAGAGAGCGGTAGGCGCTTCATGGAAGTAGTTTCGAAGGTTTCAACGGTCAAGCCTGTGATCGTGCTCAAGGTTGGGAGGGCGGAGAGGGCCCTCGGCGCGATACGCTCGCACACAGGCTCGCTCGCCGGCTCCGACGCCGTCGTAGACGCCGCGCTGGAGCAGTGCGGGGCTCTAAGGGCGCCCACGTTCATCGAGCTGTTCGACTGGGCCGTCGCCCTCGCGAAGGCGCCGCTACCCGAGGGCGAGAACGTCCTGGTGATCACGAACGGTGGCGGCGCGGGCGTCATGGCAACCGACGCGGCTGAGCTCTACGGCGTAAAGCTGATGGACGTACCCCCTGTCCTGGCGGAAAAACTCCGGAAGTACATGCCGCCCTTCGGCAGCACCTTCAATCCGATCGACCTGACGGGCATGGCAACGAAGGAGTGGTACAAGGGCGCGCTCCTCGAGGCCTTAAGGGACAGCAGGGTTCACGCCGTGGTGGTCCTCTACTGCCACACCGCGATCACGAACCCGAAGGAGGTGGCCGACGCCATCCTGGAAGCCAAGCGCGAGGCGGGTACCAACAAGCCGATCGTCGCGAGCTTGATCGGGGGTAAAGAGTGCTTAGACGAGATCCAGAGGCTGACGAGCGAAGGCGTACCCGCCTACGAGTCGCCCGAGAAGGCCATGGCGGCGATGGGGGCCATATACAGGTACAAGAGGATGAGGGACAAGCTGCTGAGGCCTAAGACGTACCCCGAGCTGAAGGTCGACACCGCGACCGCCCGGAGGATCGTGGAGAGGGCGCTGGCGGAGGGCAGGAGCGCGCTCACACCCTTCGAAGCGGCGCAGCTCGCGAAGTGCTACGGCATACCCGTGCTGGAGAAGCGCCTCGTCGCGAGCAAAGAGGAGGCCGTGAAGGTCGCGGAGGAGATAGGCTACCCCGTGGTGCTCGAGGTGGAATCCCCCCAGATCATACACAAGACGGAGGTCGGGGGCATAATCCTCGACCTGAAGAGCGCGGAGGAGGTCGCCAAGGGCTTCGACGCAATCATGGCCAACGTCCGGGCGAAGGCCCCCACCGCTGAGGTGAAGGGCGTAATCGTCAGGAGAATGGCGCCGAAGGGCGTCGAAACCCTCATCGGCATGAACCGCGACCCGTTCTTCGGGCCCGTCATCGCCTTCGGGAGCGGCGGCGTGCTCGTCGAGCTGGTGAGAGACGTCGCCTTCAGGATCGCCCCCGTATCGCTCGAGGAAGCGAGGGAGATGGTCGAGTCCACGAAGGTGTACGCGATCCTGAGGGGCTACCGCGGGCAGGCGGAGGCCGACGTGGACGCGGTCGTGGACACCATACTGCGGGTTTCGAAGCTGGCGATGGACATACCGGAGATCGCGAGCGTCGACATCAACCCCTTCTTCGTGTACGAGAAGGGGAAGGGCGGCTTGGCGATCGACGTTAAAGTGCTCCTCTCTGAGCCGGCGCACTAATCTTTAGGCTTTTCCTCCCTTTTCAACACCCTTTCCACGTACTCCTCGGCGGTCATCAGCTCCTCCAGCTCCTCCCCGCGCTCGGGTTGGATCTCCGCGATCCAGCCCCCGCCGTAGGGGTCCCGGTTGATCAGGCCGGGGTCGTCGTCGAGCTCCGCGTTGTAGGCTACGACGGTGCCGGTGAGGGGCGACCGCACCTCCGCCACCGCCTCCACCGACTCGAGCAGCGCCAGGACCCCGCCCCTCTCCACGCGCTCGCCCACGCGCGGGGGCTCGACGAAGACGACCGCCCTCAACCCGCCCTGCGCCCAATCCGTCACGCCCACGCGAACCCTCCCACCACCCACCTCCAGCACCCACGCGTGCCAAGCGCTGTACCTGAGCCAGCGCGGGAACGCGAAACCACCGTACGAGACAATACCGCACCGACCCACGAGGGCCGGCGACCTCGATGGGAATAAAAGCCATGCGCGGTTGCGCTTTCGCGCTGCACCGCTACCCCGCCCCTTTCGCGGGGCTGTCAGGCTCCTCCTTATTTCTTGAATGCTTTGCCGGCGTAAGCGAGGGCGCTTCGCGCGCTCAGCGCTTTCTCAGCGCGGGCGCGGTAACCATTTTTACCACCGGCGGTCTGCGCGCGCGTGAACCTCGAATTCCCGAAGGGGTTCCTGTGGGGCATCTCGATGGCCGCGTTCCAGTACGAGATGGGCGCCTCGCCCGACTCCGTCGACCCCAACAGCGACTGGTACGTCTGGCTTCACGACCGGCAGAACGTCGAGAAGGGGGTCGTGAGCGGTGACGTCCCGGAAAACGGGCCCGGCTACTACGACCTGTTCAGGGTGGACCACGGCTGGGCCTGCTGGCTGGGGCTGAACGCCTGGAGGGGGAACGTCGAGTGGAGCCGCATCTTCCCGAAGAGCACACGGGATGTTAAGGTCCACGTGGACGCGGAGGGCGGCGCGATCAGGAGCGTCGAGGTGAGCGAGGAAGAGCTCAAGCGGCTCGACGGGATGGCTAACAAGGCCGCCGTCAACCGCTACCGGGAGATCTTCGAGGACCTCAAGTGCAGGGGGTTAAAGCTGATCCTGAACCTCTACCACTGGCCGCTGCCGCTCTGGGTCCACGACCCGATTAAGGTCAGGGATACGGGCGGCAGGGAGAGCCCGCGCGGCTGGCTCGACGCGGAAACGGTCGTGGAGTTCGCCAAGTTCGCCGCCTACGTCGCCTGGAAGTTCGGCGACCTGGCCGACATGTGGTGCACGATGAACGAGCCGAACGTGGTCTGGTCCATCGGCTACACGGGCGGCAACTTCCCGCCAGGTTTGAACGACTACGCGCTTTCTCTAGCAGCCGCAGTGAACCTGGTTCAAGCGCACGCCAGAGCCTACGACCAACTGAAGGAGCATGCCGGCCGCGACGCGCAGGTGGGGATCATATACGCCGTGACCCCGGCTGAACCAGCGGCCGACGAGGACAGGGAGGCCGCCGAAACCGCCAACAGGGTTATGACGCACTGGTACTTCGAGGCGATCACCGAGGGGAGGCTCGCCCCCTTCGGCGTTGGGGGAGAGCGGAGGGAGGACCTAAAGGGCAGGGTCGACTGGATCGGCGTAAACTACTACAGCAGGCTTCTCGTCAAAGCCGACGAGAGGCCTCCGGGCTACCGCGTGCTGCCCGGTTACGGTTTCGCCTGCAAGCCCGCGTCCAAATCGGAAGCCGGCCTCCCCACATCCGACTTCGGGTGGGAAATCTACCCGCAGGGGTTGAGGAAAGCCGTCAACATGATCAAGAGGTACGGGAAGCCGATGATGATCACCGAGAACGGGATCGCGGACGCCTCCGACAGGCACAGGTCATGGTACATCGTCTCCCACCTCTACCAGCTCCTGAAAGCGATAAAGGTCGACGGCGCCGACGTGCGCGGCTACCTGCACTGGAGCCTCATCGACAACCTCGAGTGGGCTTCCGGCTTCAAGATGCGCTTCGGGCTGATCTACGTGGACATGAAGACGAAGCAGAGGTACCCGAGGCCCAGCGCCTACGTGTTCAGAGACATCGTCTGCAGCAACGGCATACCGGACTACCTGGCAGCCTACGCCGAGTACCCCAACATCCTATCCGGCGCTTAGCGGCCCGGGTCAACCCCCATCTTTTCCGCTGGCGCTCTCGATATTTGCGCGTTGAGCATAATTGCCGCCGCCCGAGAGCTACCCGCGTGGGTTTAAGCGAGGATATCGACGCTGTGGTTTCGCGGCTCGCCGAGGGGCTCGAGGGGGGAGCCCGCGTCAGGCTCGAGCAGCTGGGCAGCAGGCTCAAGGAGCTCGCGCTCCGCAAGGTCGTGAGCTCCAACCACACGGTGATGGAGCTTGTCGTCGCTTCCCACTTGCTCTCGAAGGGGTACGAGGTCGACGTCGAGCACGTCCTAGCGCCCGACCTCGTGTGCGACGTGTACGCCTCCCTCAACGGGGAGAGCTTGATCGTCGAGGTTGAGACCGGCTTTGTGCCGCCGGAGAACTCCACCGACCCCGTCGCGTACAGGCTTGCTAGGGAGCTGAGCAAGGTGGCTAGGTACAGCAGGTACTCCGACTACTTCGCGATGGCGGTCCCGCCCTTCCACATACTCCAGCTACCCTACATCATCTTCCTGCCGCCAGAGGAGCGGGCGCGGTGGGGCATCGAGTACTTCAAGCGCCTCGTTGACGCGTACTACAGGAAACCGCCGGTCAAGCTGGAGGAGCTGCTGGAAGCGAAGCTCCACTACGTGTACGTGGTGCTCGTGGACACCCTGAAGCTGATCGAGCTAACGGCGAGGGAGTACTTCGTGACCTTCATCGAGCGGCCGGCAGCGCTGCTGTGGCGAGCCGGCTGGCCGCTGAGCGAGCTCCCCGTCAACGAGGCGCGCGCGGAGGCGCTCGGGCTGCAAGCCGGCTACACCGGAGCTTAACGCGAAAGACTCAGATGCGAGCGCGCGCGCTCAGATGCGACGGCCCCTATCACCGGTCAATCCGGGTTACGAATCATCACTCGCGCTTGTGGCGCGAGGGGGGCTTTAAGCTTTGTCGCGCGCGAGGGGAAAAGCTTTAGAGGCGTAATGCCGGTGGCATAGCGCGGGTGTCTGGGGTGCTCCTCGAGATCGAGAACGTCAGCGTGGAGGTGGAGGGGAGGTTGGTGGTCCAAGGGGTAAGCCTCGCGGTGGGTAGGGGCGAGGTGCACGTGCTGCTGGGCCCCAACGGCAGCGGTAAAACCACGCTCCTCCGGGCGATCATGGGGCTCCCCGGCTACAGGGTCGAGGGGAGGCTGCTGTTCGAGGGGAGGGAGCTTAACGGGCTGAAGCCGCACGAGAGGGCGCGGCTCGGCATCGCCCTGATGCACCAGAACCCCCGCCCGCTCAGCGTGAAGCTCTCCCACCTGGCGAGGGAGATTAGCAGGAGATTCGGCACCCCCCTCGACGTCTTAAGGGACTTCGCGCTCGACAGCCTGATGGAGAGGGAGGCGTTCAAAGGCTTCAGCGGGGGCGAGGCGAAGAAGGCTGAGCTCGCGCTGACGATCCTGCAGCGACCCAAGCTGGCGATGCTCGACGAGCCCGACAGCGGCGTCGACCTCGAGAGCCTCAAGGTTGTCGGGAGGGCCATCAATAGGCTGGCTGAGGGTGGCGCCGGCGTCCTCCTCGTGACGCACACGGGCGCCATCATCGAGTACTTGCGCAGGGTGACGGCGGCTCACGTGATCGTCAGGGGGAGGATCGTGGCCTCGGGGGACGCGGAGACCATGCTGGAGGCGGTGAAGCGGAAGGGCTACGAGGTACTCGCGCGGGGTGGGATCCCGTGAGCTTCCTCGAAAAGACGGTCGACGCCGGCTCCACCGCGCTCTACCTTCAGCGCAACTACGAGATCGTTAGGCAGCTGCTGGCGAAGGGGTTGGCGGAGAGGGGTTTCATCCTGGAACCCCTCAAGAAAGCCGTGGAGCGGGAGTGGGTGAGGAAGCTGCTGTGGACGGCGCTGCCCGAGAGGGACGTAGGTCTCAGCGGGGCCTTCGTGTACGTGCCCCCCGGCGTCAGCCTGCGCGCGCCTGTGAGCACGTGCTTCGTCGTCAGCGAGGGCGCCCAGGAGGTCCACAACGTCCTGGTGGTGGGCGAGGGCAGCGAGCTCGTCGTGCTCTCCACGTGTACGTCGGCCGGTAAAGGCTCGCTGCACGCCGGCTACACCGAGATCTTCCTGGAGCGGGGAGCGAAGCTGGACTACGTGATCGTGCACGCGTGGGCTAAGAACACCGACGTGGTGGCCGAGACGGGGGTAGTGGTCGGGGAGGGGGCCAGCCTCAACGACGTGTACATCTCGCTGAGGTCGCCGCGCTCCCTCAGGGAGAGCACGCGGATAACCGTGCGCAGAGGGGGCAGCGCGCTCGCTTCGTCGCTGTACCTAGCGGGCTCCGGCTCGTCGACGCTCGAAACCATCGTTACGCTGGAGGAGGAGGGGGCGAGCGCGGAAGTCGACTCCAAGATAGTCGCCGCGAGCGGGAGCTTCGTCTCCAACCCGATAACCATCGAGGCGAAAGCCCCTAACACGAGGGGTCACGTGGAGTGCAGGGGGCTGCAGCTGAGCCCCGACTCCGTGATCGTGACAGCCCCCGCTCTGCGCTCAGCGCGCGGCGGCGCTCAGCTCACGCACGAGGCGGCGATCGGGAAGATCTCGGAGGAGGAGCTCGCGTACCTGATGACGAAGGGCTTCAGCGAGGAGGAGGCTGCAAGCATGCTCGTGAGGGGGTTCCTCGAGCTCGGCTTGAAAAGCGTCCCCGAACCCCTCAAGCCGCAGATCTCCTCCATCCTCGACCTGATGGCCAAATTCGCTACAGGCTAGCGAGCTTCGAGCGCGCAGGGTTCCAGCAAAATCGTGCGGGCTCGGCGGAGCGCGCTGAAGCTCTGGGAGAAATTTCCGGTAAATCACGCAAGGACGGGACGGGCGCACGTTTCCCCGATGGCATTGGGGCGGGAGCGCGCTCGCCAAAATTAATAAAAGGTGCTGGCTGAGAGGGCTTAATTCCGCGCTGCAGCGGAGGCGCGAATATGCCGAGGCCGCTGATGTTTTCGAAAAAATACCTGAAGGAGCTCCTGAGCGGCTCCAAGCTCACCACGATCAGGGCCGGCAACGTCAGATACAGGCCGGGGGACATCGTCCTAGTGTACTGCGGGGGCCTAGTCCTAGGTAGAGCGAGGATACTGCGGGTTGAGCGCAAAAAGCTCATCGACTTGACCGAGGAGGACGCCCGGAGGGACGGCTTCAGCAGCTTGCAGGAGCTCCTGAAAGCTCTGAAGCAACACTACCCAAACATAAGGCGCGACACCCCGCTGACGTTGATCGAGTTCGAGTGGGTCGAGAGGTTTGAGACGCCGCTGAGTGACACGGAGTACAGCTGGAACTACGATAGAGAGCCGCTGGAGGTGGCTAAGCTCGCGCTCGAGAAGCTGAACGACCTCAGCTTCGAGGAGAGGATCGTCCTCGAAACCTTCGTGAAAACCGGGAGCATCAGGAAAGCCGCCCGCAAGCTCGGAGGCCTCTCCACCAGACCCCTTGTCCGCGGGGTTTTGAAGAGGGCTGCCGAGCGGCTCGCCTCGATGGGGCTCATCGGGCTGCGCAACTCGAGGTAGCGGTTGGCGAGCGGCCCTGTTCAACCCCTTTCCGCGCGCTAGCGATAAAAGCCATCGGTCGAGGGGCGCGGAAGGCATGCTGACGTACGCCGAGCGGGAGTACAGCAAGGAGGAGGTGCTGAGCCTGCTCCACCCGCTGGTGGCCGAGTGGTTCAGAGGCAAGTACGAGGACCTCACGCCGCCCCAGAAGCTGGGCGTGGTCCCCATCTACGAGGGTAAGAACGTGCTGATATCGAGCCCGACGGGCACCGGCAAGACCCTGACCGCCTTCCTAGTCGTTCTGAGCGAGCTCATCAAGATGGGGTTGGAGGGCAAGCTGAACGACTCGATATACGCCGTCTACGTCTCCCCCTTGCGCGCCCTCAACAACGACATCTACCGGAACCTCGAAGAGCCTCTCAGCGAGATCCGGGAGCTGGCGGCGAGGAAAGGCATCGAGCTGCCGGAGATACGGCACGCGGTCCGCACGGGGGATACCACCCAGAACGAGAGGCAGAAGATGCTTAGGAAGCCGCCCCACATACTGATCACGACGCCCGAGACGCTGGCGATCGTGCTCGTGGCCCCGAAGTTTAGGGAGAAGCTGCGCAGCGTGAAGTGGGTGATCGTCGACGAGATCCACAGCCTCGCAGAGAACAAGCGCGGCGTCCACCTGACGCTCAGCCTGGAGAGGCTGCAGGAGCTCGTGGAGCATCCCTTCGTCCGGATCGGGCTTTCGGCCACCATCAACCCGCTGGAAGAGGTCGCGCAGTTCCTGGTCGGCTTCGACGACGACGGGACCCCGCGCGACTGCGTGATCGTTGACGCGCGCTACGTAAAGCGCAAGGACATCAGGGTCCTAGCACCCGCCCCCGACCTGCTGCACACGCCAGCCCAGGAGCTGCAGAGCAAGATGTACGAGCTCGTTTACGACCTCGTGATGAAGCACAGGACCTCCCTCATCTTCACGAACACGCGGAGCGGGACGGAGCGCGTCGTCTTCCACTTGAAGGTGCTCGGGAAGGAGAAGGGGGGTCTCGACGAGTCGCAGGTAATGGCTCACCACGGCTCGCTCTCGCGGGTGGTGCGCCACGAGGTGGAGGAGAAGCTCAAGGCTGGGCAGCTGAAGGCGGTCGTCAGCTCGACCTCGCTCGAGCTCGGCATCGACATCGGCTACATCGACGTCGTGGTGCAGATCGGGTCGCCGAAGTCGGTCACCCGCTGCCTCCAGCGCATCGGCAGGAGCGGCCACAGGCTGCACGACACGATCAGGGGCAGGATGGTGTGCGTCGACCGCGACGACCTCGTGGAGGTGGCGGTGATGGTGAAGGAAGCGTACAGGAACCACCTGGACCGGGTTCACATACCGAGGAACGCGCTGGACGTCCTCGCCCAGCACATCGTGGGGATGGCGATCGAGCGCAAGTGGAGCGTGGAGGAGGCGTACAGGCTCGTGAGGCGCAGCTACTGCTACAGGGACCTGCCTATGGAAGATTTCGTCCGCGTGCTCAAGTACCTCTCGGGCCAGTACGGGGAGCTCGAAAGCTACAGAGTCTACGGCAAGATTTGGTTTGACGAGAAAGAGGGGGTTTTCGGGAGGCGCGGAAAGTACGCTAGGGTGATCTACGCGCTCAACGTCGGCACGATACCCGAGGAGGTGAACATCAAGGTCTACACGGCGGGCGGCAAGTACGTGGGTAACATCGAGGAGGAGTTCCTGGAAAGGCTGGTGCCCGGCGACAGGTTCATCCTGGGCGGCAAGGTGTACGAGTTCGTCGGGGCTAGGGGGAATAGAGCCTTCGTGAAACCGCCT
>Ga0080004_1094838_pt1 | contig 19137 bp, 17 predicted proteins | sample WasSprMetagenome_FD_69207 | JGI IMG/M metagenome (GOLD analysis project Ga0080004, IMG submission 69207) | Sulfidic aquatic microbial communities from Washburn Spring, Yellowstone National Park, USA - WS (SPADES assembly) (version 2) | ecosystem: Environmental > Aquatic > Thermal springs > Hot...
AATTTTTGAGATGTTAAATCTTTGTAGATTAAAGATTCGACAAAATTTTTTCCTTTTATTTCTTCAACTTTTGCATTTAGAATTATTTCTATTTTCCCCGTTTTTTTAGCTCTTTCTTGATTTTCTTTATCTGCTCTCGCCTGATTCGAAAATTCTAAAATATAAATTTTTTTTGCGTATTCTGCCAAAAAAATCGCTGCCTCAAATCCAGCATTCCCCCCACCGATTACCGCAACTACCTTGTCTTTAAAAAGAGGGGCATCGCATAAAGGACAATAACTTACTCCCTTTCCTAAAAATTCTTTTTCTCCCTTTGCCCCTAAACTTCTTGGGTTTGCACCAGAAGCAACGATTACTGTTTTTGAAAAAAATTCTTTATTGTTCTTTGTCTTGACTCGAAAATAATCTTTTTCTTTTTTAATTTCCACTACTTCTTTCATTTCAATTTCGATTGGATACTTTTTCAAATGAGAAACAAATTTTTCTATTAATTCCTGGCCTGAAATTTCAGGAAATCCTGGAAAATTTTCAATTTTCACAACTTTTCTATTCATTTGGCCGCCAAAGTCCTTCGCTATCATCAAGGTTTTTAATTTTTGCCTTAAAGCATAAATTCCAGCAGTAATTCCTGCTGGACCTCCTCCAACAATGATCAAATCGTAAATTTTCTCATTCATATTTCCTTCAAAACTTCAGGAATTGCTTCGATAACATCGGTTGCGGTCAATCCATCTCTCAACCTTTGAGCTACAATTTCCCCTGCCCTTCCGTTGACAAAAGCCCCTGCCTTTGCTGCCAAAAATGGATCTACTTTCCTTGCCATTAAAGCCCCGCAAATTCCTGCTAAAGTATCTCCGGTTCCTCCGACTGCCATGTAAGGAGTTCCTGCTTCACAAAGAGCAATATCATTGCCATTTGTTATAATATCTGGTTTTCCTTTCAACAAAATCACTGTTTTTAACCTCTCCGCCTCTTCTTGAACAATCTTTATTTGTTCTTCCAAGGGAAGTTGATAAACTTTCCTTCCTGTCAAAATGAAAAACTCATAGGCATGAGGAGTAATGAGAAATTTTTTAGTAGGAATGATTTCTGGTTTTTTTGCTACTGCATAGATTGCATCAGCATCGATAACTACTGGAACATCAATTTTTGAAAGATATTCAACTATTGCTTCTTGAGTTTCCCTTGTCCTTCCCATTCCTCCTCCAATTACCACTGCAACGTTTCCTTCTGCAACTAATTTTGCAGATTCTGTCATTTCAAACAAAGTTGGCAAATGCTTTTTTGTTAGCCATTTTCCCTCTAAAGGATAGGCAGCTAAATTTGGAGAAAAAGAAGCAATTATATCTGCAGCCCTCTTTGGAGCAATTATCCTCACCATTCCAACCCCGGATCTGAAAGCAGCCATTGCAGCCAAAGCAGGAGAACCAGAATAAAAATCGGAGCCGCCAATAACGATTAAAAGCCCAAAATCGTATTTTTTACAATATTTTTTTGGCCTCTCAGGGAAAGCTTCTTTTAAAATTTCCTTTGTTATTTTCTCCATTGCTTTAATTTTAATTTTTTCATAAATAAAAATCAATTTGCTGCGGGGCCTGGACTCGAACCAGGATCTCCGCGTCCAGAGCGCGGCGTGTGTTACCAATTACACCACCCCGCACTAATTTAATACTGTCTAAATCTTATCAAATCTTTTATTTTAAAAACTTCTTCTTTTTTTGAAATTTGAATTTTATCTTTGCCCCAATGCGGATGAAAGCCCAAGATTTTCAATGCTTGAAAGACACTTTCGAGTAATGAAGCATTTTTATTAGCAAACAAAAATTTGTAAGTATAGGTTGGCTCATGGATACTGAAACTTCCCTCAGCTTCGTATAATCCACGCAAGTATCTCTTAAGATAGGATTTGTTTTTCACAATCCACTGGGGAATTTTTATTTCTAAATTCTTTTTGTTCCCTGCAGGAATTCCTAATCTTTCGCTTAAACCTTTCTGATAAAGAGAAATTTCGATACAATTTGAATCTTTTCTTTTGCGTACCTTCGGTTTTTTCTTGAAAATTTTTTCAACCAACCGAGAATATCTTTCCACAAAACCTGAATTTTTTGAATTTGAAATAATAACTAAGCGATCAGTCCGCGGAAATTTTTCTAAATAGCCATCACCTAGAATTACTCCGATTAGTTCTGCTAAATCTCCATTTTGCTTAAGAGGTTGAAAATTTGACTTACTCTTTCCAACTTTCTTCATCCTCTCTCGCCATTTAGCAAAATTATCTATCTTTTTTCTCTTAAAAGTTTCAGAAATTTTTGCAATACTCGGGTGAGTTTCCTTTGTAAATCCTTTATTCCAAGGTGGCGGCCTTTTCTTTAAACTTTCTTTCCATTTTATGTACCGTGGATCGCTTTTGGGAAGAAGATTAGGCAAGAGGAAACCACAATTTTTTGGTCCAAACTTTTGAATATACTCTTTAAGGGTCCAATGATGAGCCGAGGCAAGATGAGTATTCGTTATAATTTTGAAGAACCTTCCACAAAGTTTGCACTTAACCATTACACAATTATACCATAAAGCCTTAAAAAATCTACCATTAGACGACCCCGCAATTAAATTTTCAAAAACCTTCTTATTGCGATTAAACTTGGAATCGTTCCTAATAAAATTCCAGCAAAAAATTGGATTAAAATCAAGATTCCTAAGTTTGAAGAGAAAATTCCAAAAAGGTTGAAACCCTCAAATAAAAGTGAAAGTTTTGGAGATAAAAAGTAACAAGTCAAAAATACTATCAAGAGAGAAAGTAAGGCAGAAAAAATTCCAGCAAAGATTCCTTGAATTAAAAATGGACCTCTGATAAACCAATTTGAAGCTCCGACTAATCTTTGAATTGAAATTTCTTCTTTGAAATTGTTGATCGACAATCTTGTGGTGTTAAAAACAACAAAAACAGAAATCAAAACTAATATCAAAGAAATTAAAATTCCTCCTTTTTCTAAATTTGTGCTCAAAGAAAATATTTTCTCTATTAATGGTTTTCTTTCTGAATAATCGATTTTTTCAATAATTTCTTCTTTTTCCTTCAGGAATGAAAGCAATTCTTCGTATTTTCCTGGCTCTTTTGCCTTGATGCTCAAAGATGCTAAAAAAGGATTTTCCCCTATTTCTTTCAATGCCTCCATCAAAATTGGATTTTCCTTGTGCTTTCTTTCAAATTCCTTCAATGCCTCCTCTTTCGAAACAAAATCAACTTTGAATTCTGGATTTTTTGAAATTTCTTCTTTGATTTTTAAAATTTCCTCTTCTGGAGTGTCTTCTTTAAAATAGACAGAGATATCTGCCTTTTCTTTTAATGAGGAAATCAAAAATTGGCTCGTTTTTCTGAAAATAAACAAAAAGGAAATCAGAGAGATTGCGATAAAGAGAATTGAAACTGAAGTCAAAAAAATTTCTCCATCTCTTGTTATCGTTTTCAACCCATATTTAATTGTCCTTTTCAATTTCAAAATCATAAAACAAATTTCCCTTTTTCTTCGTCCCTAACTATTTCTCCTTTTTCTAAAGTAATTACTCTCTTGCCCAGGATATCAACAATATCTTTATTGTGGGTTGCCAAAACTATCGTCGTTCCCATTTCATGAATTTTTTGGAAAATTTTAAGAATGTCTAAAGTATTATAAGGATCCAAATTTCCAGTAGGTTCGTCTGCCAAAATTACTTTCGGCCTCGAAATTAAAGCCCTAGCAATCGACAATCTTTGTTTTTCCCCTGCTGATAACTCTTGAGGGAAGCTCTGAGATTTTTCACTTAATCCCACTATTTCTAAAACTTTTGGAACATCTCTTTTCATCTCTTCATCTGAAAACCCAGTAACTTCCATAACATAAACTAAGTTTTCAAATGCAGTCTTTGTTGGCAAAAGTTTATAATCTTGAAAGACAACTCCGATTTCCCTTCTCAATTTTGAAATTTCCCCGTTTCTCATTTTTGTTATATCTTTTCCTTCAAAAAAAATTTTACCTTGAGTTGGCTTTTCTTCAGCAAAAATCAATTTCAAAAGAGTTGTTTTTCCTGCTCCAGACCTTCCAACTATTAAGACAAATTCTCCTTTTTTTATTTCAAAAGAAACATTCTTTAAAGCAAAAACTTTTTGTTTGTTTTTTGTTTCGTAAATTTTAGTTACGTTTTGAAATTTTATCATATTTTATTTCTGCCTCGATGAAATCATCCAAATTTCCTGAAAAAACTTCCTCGACATCTTTTTTCTCAACCTTCGTCCTCAAATCCTTCACAAGTTTGTAGGGGTCCAAAACATAATTTCTGATTTGATTTCCCCAAGAAGGTTCTATTTTTTTCCCCCTCAATTTTTCGATTTCTCTTTCTTTTTCCTGTTCCATCAATTGATTCAACCTCGCTATTAAAAGCTCCAATGCCTTTTCTTTATTTTGAGCCAAAGACCTTTCTGTTTGGCATTTTACAGTAATTCCTGTTGGTAAATGGGTAACTCTCACTGCGGTCATTCTTTTGTTCACGTATTGTCCTCCTGGTCCTGAAGACTTCATGTATTCAAATTCCAAATCTGAAGGATTTATTTTAATTTCTTCTCTCTTTATTTTTGGCAAAACCTCAACTAAAACAAACGAGGTGTGCCTCAAACCTTTCGCAGAAAATGGGGAAATTCTAACCAATCTATGAACTCCCCTTTCTCCTTTTAAAATCCCATAAGCATACTTTCCTCTAACTTCCAAAACGCAACTTTTAATTCCGATTCTTCCTTCAGGCCCTGGTTCTCCAAAAGATTGATCCAAAATTTCGATTTTGAATCCTTTCTTTGTAAGGTACCTTTGATACATTGAAAGCAAAATCGCTGCAAAATCTTGAGCATCCTTTCCTCCTTGTCCTGCTTCAATAATTAAAATCGCATCTTCTTTGTCATATTTTCCGCTCAAGAAAAATTCCTTTTCCCTTTTATCTATCTCTTTTTCTATTTCTCTCAGTTCCTCTTCAGATTTTGCACTCTCTATTTCCAAATTTAAAATTTCAAAATCTTCAATCTCATCTTTCAGCTTTTTATATTTTTTTGAAATCTCCTCCGCCCTTTCTCTATCTTTCCAAAAATCTTCCCTTTCCATTTCCTTTTTTAAGTTCTCAATCTCTTTTTTCTTTTTCTCAATTTCAAAGACAGTCCATCAAAAACTGGACCCTCTTTTTCAATTCTTCAATTTTTGATTGAAATTTTTCCATGAGCCGGAAGTGGGATTCGAACCCACGACCCACGGTTTACGAAACCGTTGCTCTCCCAACTGAGCTATTCCGGCACCCTCAATAGGGGGAACAGGTTCCCATCCTAAAAGTAGGAAGGGGTGACAGCCTAATCGATCTCTCTTAGAGATGATTAGGCGCCATGGAGGGGAAACCTAGGTTTCCCCTATGGAGGGCGAGCCGAAGCCCGAAAGGGCGCCAGCGCGTCAGCGCTGGAGAGGCTCGCCCTAGGGGTAAGGGTGCAAGCGGGTGAGGGGAATCGAACCCCCATTCCAACCTTGGGAAGGTTGTGTACTAGCCATTATACTACACCCGCATCATTTTTGAAAAATTTTGATTATTCTTTGCCAAATTCCCTCTTTTTGACTTCCTTTTTCTTCTTCAATCTTTTTTATTACTATCGCCTCTTCTCCCTCTTTTACATAGCCTTCCTCCCTTGCCTTTTCTTCCCAATAATTTTCACTCTTTGCTTTTAAAATCGCCTTCTTTAAATCCTCGTTTTTTTCTTTTAAAGTTTGAAGCGTTGAATTTAAATTTTCAATTTCTCTTTTCAATTCTTTCCTCCTTTTCTCGATTTTCAAATTTGAAATTACTAAAAAAATTATCAAAAGTGCTGAAAAGAAGAAAAGAAAAATTTGAAAAAAATTTCGGTTTTCTTTTTTCAATCTCACACTTTATTTTAACAAAAAAGCCCAAAAGTAGGTAGTAGGCCGAATTCTGTTTCTAAGCCACCATCTGTCTGGGCCAGAAATTTCTTTCTGGCTCAAGCGTGCTCAGAGAAATCGGAGGCAAAACTCCCCAATTTCTCTCGCACTTGCACCCCGCCGGGATTTAGCCGTTTCACCCCAGCTTTCGGCAATTTTGCCTTATAGCTGGACTATCCCGCCATTACATGTAATGGCGGGACCCTTGCGAGTTGCCTCACAAGGCGTCTCTGTTCGCACCCCTCACCTCGCGGTGGCCGGGTATTACCCGGAGCGTTCCCCCAGATGTATATCTGGGGGGAGGTGTTCGGACCTTCCTCCCCGCCACAACATAGGGTGACGGAGCGGTGGCTCCCCTACTTTTGGGCAATTAAAATTTAGCAAATTGAAAGAATTTTGTCAAGGATTAAAGTAGGGGTTTTCCGAGAGAATCCAGGGTTTGGTTTACCAATTTATCTGCTTCTTTATTCTTTTTCCTCGAAACCAGCTTAAACTTCACTTTCTTAAAATCCAATCTTAAATTCCAAAGTTCCAGAAAAAGAGGTTGGAGATTTTTCTCCAAAATTTTGTATTTTCCGTTCATTTGATTTACCAAAAGTTCAGAATCTGACCTTATTTCAATTTCAGTTTCCTTTGCCAATTTTTTTCCAAAGATCGATTTGAATTTTTTTAAAGCAAAAATTGCTGCCTTGTATTCTGCCTCGTTGTTTGTCATTTTTCCTAAGTACTCTGAAAATTTTTTAAAGCAAATTCCCTTTTCGTTGCAAAACAAAACACCGATTGCAGCTGGTCCTGGATTTCCCCGAGCACCACCATCAACATAAATTATTATTTTCTTCATAGTTTTTGATTAAGCACTCTTTGAATTTCTCCAAATTTTCATTCTTTATTCTAAAACCGGAGGCCAGAGGGTGCCCACCAAAGGAAATTAAAAGATCTTTGCATTTTTTCATCAATTTGACGCTGTCTACTCCCGGTGGCACCCTAACAGTTCCTTGGCTTTCTTTTTCAAGTTTTTTGTAAATGAAAGTTGGTTTTTTATATTTTTGACAGATTTGAGAAGCAACGATCGAAATTAAACTGAAACTCCAATTTTCACTCCCCTCAAAGATTATTTTTTCTTTTTCATCAATCTTCCCCTCAATTTCATTCAAAATTTTTTCAACTTCTTTTTTTCTCTCTTTGCTTTTTTCGATTAACTTTTCAATCAATTCCTGAGCTTTTTTAAAATCCGGTTCGGTCAGCAACCTAAAAGAAGCGGGCAAGTTATTTTCAACATCCCTGACGTTTAAAATAGAAATTACCTTCGTAATTCCTTTTGGTAAATCAAAAATCTTTGAAAAGGCCTGGAAGGCAGGCCTCCAAGAATATTTCAAATATTCTAATCCCTCTTCTGTTAAAATCTTGTTTTCCCCAATTTGGGGCATCATATCTGCCAAAGTTGCCAAAGCCACCAATTCCAAAAAATTCTTCCTTAAAGAATTTGTCATTTTCTCTCTCAGCAACTTTTCAGCCAATTTAAAAACAATTCCAACGGTCGCAAGCTCTTTAAATTTGTAATTGTCATCCTTTTGTTTTGGATTGACAATAATATCTGCCTTGGGAAGTTCGTCTAAAACCTCATGGTGGTCAATGACGATAACTGAAAATCCAAGATTTTTTGCAATTTCTATTTCTCTAAAATTTGAAATTCCGCAATCTAAAGAAATAAAAAGAGCTGGAGAAAATTTAGAGAGAGAACTTACTCCTTTTTCAGAAATTCCGTAACCCTCTACCTCTCTGTCTGGAAAGTAAATTGCGCTAATCTCTCCTCCTAAATTTTTAACTGCCTCCTTTAAAATAATTACTGAGCAAACTCCATCCAAATCTGCATCTCCGTAAAGCAAAATTTTCTCTTTCTTTTCTATTGCTTCCAAAATCCTTTTTGCAGCTTCTTCTAAATTTTTAATCTCCATAATAACCTAACGCTTTTAAACCTGGCATTTTTTCTCCGGCCAAAAAATCGAGCATCGCTCCCCCACCAATTGAGACAAAATCGAATTTTTTCAAAAGCGAAAATTTATTCAAAAATTCGATCGTGTCGCCACCTCCAACTACAGAGAATAATTTTCTCTTTAATCTTCCAATTTCTTTTGCAATCTCTAAAGTTCCTCTTTGATATTTTTTATCTTCAATTTTTCCGAGGGGCCCTGCCCAAAACACTGTTTTTGTAATTTTAATTTTTTCTTTGAAAACTTCGACAGTTTTTGGGTCGAGGTCGAGCATTCCTTTATTTTCAACTGGAAAAATTACTTTCTCAATTTTTTTCACTTTTACCCTTCCTTCCTTTATCTCATTGGCTACTAAATTTCCTACTAAGACAAAATCTGCAAGCTCTGAAAATTTCTCAACAACCTTTGCTTTATCCTCAACTTTCTTTCCTCCAATTATTACAATTAGGGGCCTTTTTGGCTTTTTCAAAATTTTTGAGAGGCTTTTAACCTCTGAAATTAAGTTAGGGCCTGCGAAGGAAGGAAGGTATTTTGTAATTTTAGTTACTGAGGCCTGATCCCTATGAGAAACTGAAAAGGCATCGTTGATAAATAAATCTCCAAGCTCTGCCAAATTTTTTGCAAAATTTTCATTTCCTTCTATTTCTCCCTTATAAAACCTGATGTTTTCTAATAACAAAACATCTCCATCTCTCATTTTTTCAATTTTGTCTTTTGCCTCTTCAATTTTAAACGGTCCAAAAACTTTCTTTTTTAAATATTTCTCTAAGATCTTTTTAATTGGTCTCAAAGAAAATTCCTCTTTAAACTCTCCCTCTGGCCTTCCCAAATGAGAAATTAAGATTATCCTTGCTTTTTTCCTTATTAATCTTTTTATCACTGGGATTTCAACTTTAATTCTAAAATCGTCCAAAACTTTTCCTCTCTCAATCGGAACGTTGAAATCCACCCTCACTAACAATTTTTTCGATTTTATGTTCAATCTATCTATTCCCTTCATTCTTTTTTAAAATTCTTTCCAATGCCTTTTTGATGTTTTCAACGTCAATTTTCTTTTTTTCTTTTGGCCTTTCATCCCTTGGTTTCAATGAACTCAAAGAAACGGTTTCTTCTTTTTCCATTTTTTTCAAACAGGACTTACAATAAACGGGCCTTGAGGGATCTGGTAAAAATGGGACTTTTATTTTCTTTCCGCAACTTGCGCATTGAGCATCGTACAAAATCTGCTTTTGAGGAGGGGGAACTTGAGTTTGGGTTCCTGCCCATTTTTCTATTTTCTCTTCAATTATGTCCCTGGCTGTCCCAAACCTTTCCCTCGAAATCCTAATTATTGTATCTTTGTAAGATTTTTGAGGCTTTTCTCTTTTTGGAAGAGTAATTGCTGAAAATGGGCTTCCGGTTATTCCATCGATCATTAACTTTATGCAAACATTGTATTTTTCAAGGTTAATCAAATCCTCGGCAGTAAACTCTGGCTGAAATTCTTTTACTAAAAACTCTGCATCCTCTGCCCCAACCCTAAAAACAATTATTGTACCAACATTCCCAAAAATTGCATCCCTTACCCTTGTGCTCTTTCCCAAAGGTGTCATTTCCTCTAACTGGGCGATGTATTGATTTGCCAAAACCAAAGATAATCTGTATTTCCTTGCCTCAGATAAAATGTTGACAAAGGCCTCGGTTGCAAAGTTTTGGAATTCATCGACGTAAAGGAAAAAATCCCTCCTTTTTTCTTCTGGGATGTCAACCCTGGACATTGCTGCCAATTGTAATTTTGTTATTAAAAGGGCTCCCAACAATCTTGAATTATCTTCACCAATTTTTCCCTTTGATAAATTTGCAATCAAAATCTTTCCCTCGTCCATTATTTCCCTCATATCGATTTTCGATTTCACTTGCCCAATTATGTTTCTGATCAGTGGGTTTGAAATGAATTGGCCAACTTTGTTTTGAATTGCTGCGGTTGCCTCAACTTCGTAGGCCTGAGTGTACCTTGCAAATTCATTCACCCAGAAAGATTTAACAACCGGGTCAGTAATTTTTTCAACCACTTTTTTTCTGTATTCAGGATCTGCAAGCATTCTATTAATACAAAGCAAAGTTGTGTTTGGATATTCCAAGAGGGCCAAAATTGCATTGTTTAAAATGTATTCCATCCTGGCTGACCAAACATCTGGCCAGATTTTTTTGAAAACTCCCATCAATCCCGCGGCGACTAGATGCCTATGCTCTGGGCTTACCCTTTCCATTGCGTTGAAGGCAATCGGATAATCAATGTCTGCAGGGTTAAAATAGACAACGTCATTAATTCTGCTCTTTGGAATGTAATCTAAAAGTTCCTCAGCTGCTTCCCCATGGGGATCTATAAATCCCACTCCCCTCCCTGCCAAAATATCTTGAATTGCCATATTTTCTAACAAAACGGTTTTCCCCATTCCAGTTTTCCCAACAATATAAATGTGGCGCCTTCTATCATCCAATTTTATTCCAAATCGCCTTCTCTGATTCCTGAATGTAGTTTCCCCTATTATTGTGATTTCATTTTCCATATTTTATTCTCCTGGCAAAGTCGGAGGGGGACCAACCCTTTTGACCTCAACCCTTGGAACTGTAGGAATGTAAATTTTAACTGGAAAGTGGAAAATGGTAGCGAGCTCCTCTGTGTTCAAAATTAAGATCGATCTCTTACCGGGAGGAATTCGATAACCAAAAAGAGTCAAAAATTTTATGAATGGAGGGGGCTCTCCAACTATGTTCCAAGGAAAAAATGAAGGCAATCTTTCAATGTACTTTCTTAACCTCTGCCTTTTTCTCAAATAAAGCCTTCTATCTTTAATCCAGTAATGGATCCTTGTTCTAGTCGCTCCAAAGAAGACTATTCTGTTTAAGTGTTCGGTCGAAAATTGGGGAGTGACGTAGCCTCTGATAGTTAAACAATTTCCAAAATCATGGGGTTCGTCCTTTTTACAAATGTAAACTACTCTCATCCAACAAATAAAGGCTGATTTGCTCATTTTTCTCTCAATTGCAGAAACTATTTCTTTTTCTCCTGGGGTTAATCTCAATTCTGGAGCAACTAATTCCATTGGCTTTTCTTTCTTTTCGGCTTTTCCAACAGGAAAGAAAATCTCTAGGGCAGTTTTAAACCAACTAGAAATTTCTTCAAGTAAAAGACCAATGAAGCCCTTTGGAGTAGGAGATGTGCCTCTTTTTGTTATTTTATTTATTTCGGCCTTCCCTTTATCTTGCCAGGGAAGTTGATCATCGCTAAAGGGATTGCAAACAATTTGAAACCAAATTTGCTCACCAGATTGAAACTGGGCAAGGCTTTCCAATAAAGAATTCAAAGGGTCCAACCTTTTCTCTTCTACAACTCTTTTTTCTTCTTCGGGTTTTTCAAAGAACATTGAATAAGTTTTGATTGGAAAATGATCAGCCTTAACAAAAGTATAATCCTCAGAATACAAATCCCATTTCTCATTCGGAATATCCTTTGGTACTCTTTGGGTATAATCCTCTACTTCTTTAATCTCTGTTTCTGGATATTGAGAGTATATTGCTGCTTCGGCAGAACTCCTAAAACCAGCAGGAACTCTCAAATAAAAATGAATTTCTCCTCCGAAAGAACAAATCTCAAAAGAAAACCATCCCCCAGCCCCAATTGGAAATGCTCCCTTACACCATCTTTCTCTCCAGTTTGGAGAATCGTAAAGACCAAACAAAAGAGAATAAATTGTTTCCATTGCAGAAAATGGTTTTACTACCTCCTTTGGTGGTGTAATTTCGAGTAAAACCCATTTAAAGGATTTTTTATAAAAAATCTCCCACCTTATCCACCAAAGATAGAAAAACCTTGCAATGGGAAAGAAAATCAAAGGGAAGAAAAACCACCACCAATTTTTTAGTATTTGAAGAATGAAAAAAGATACTGCCATATTAAAAGATCAAGAGTCCTTTAATATAGTCTAACAAAAGAGGGTAGAGCTTTAAAGCGATTTGAGCAAGGGCTAAGCCAATGCTCCCTCCTAAAATAAAAATGAAGGCGTGAAAGAGGCTAACTAAAAAACCTATGATAAACTTTCTTTCTTTATGCCATTCGTTAGCCCAATAAGTGCAAAGAATGAAGATAATTAAAAAATAAATGGTTAGAGAGAGAAGTAAAATTTTCATTCCTAAGGCAAGGGGAAGAAAAAGAAAAACAAGGAAAGAAATTGGAGTTACTATACGAAGGGTTTTGTCTTCGAGAAGGTCGAGTTCCATTAAATTTCAGCAGTTTTTATTCTGTACCTTCCTTTTTCGTCTTTCTCAAAATATTTTGCCAAATTTATCAAAACAGTGTTTTCTTTGACAATCCTTTGCTTTTTAATTCTCTCTAAAATCTCTTCCTTAGTTAGAGGCCCTTCTTCCTTTAAAAATTTGAAAATTACATCCTTTACTTCCCCTGGAAAATAACCCCATTCTTTCAATGCATAGATTCCCCTTCCAATCAAAACAAACCTTTGATCTCTTATCAATTCATTGTGAACGCTTTTTAAATTCGCCCCTTCAATCATTTTTGCAACCTCTGTGAAATGCAATGGTCTTTGTAATTCTTTAAAAACCAAATATGCTTTATCCCTTATTCCCCTCGGATTTATCTCCGGCCATTCCCTCAATCCATAGAGACCTTTTTTATTCCTTTGAATTCTTTTTGAAATTTCTAAAAATCCTTCCAACAATTTTTCTTTTATTTTAAACTCAGAGGAAATCTCATTCAAATCCATTAATTTTTTCTCTCTCTCAAATTTTTTACAAATAGAAAAAATAAGGTCCTTTGCTTTTTCTAAAGAATTCAAATTGGTAGTCCAAAGAGAATAAAATTCTTTATTTTGATTGAACCTTAAAAACCTTCTATCTAAACTCAAGAGAAAAACCAGTTCATTTTTTTCATTTCCTCCCAATTCTTCAAGAATTTTTTCTTCTTTCCTTAAATCCCCAAATTTCTTAAAGTAATTTAAAAATTCATCAAAAATTCTTCGATGTTTTTCTATTTTTGATCTTATTTTCTTTAAAGCCGCATCCTCAATCTGCCTGACCCTTTCTCTAGTTATTCCAAAACTATTGCCTATTGACTGCAACGTTTCTTTTTCTCTTCCTTCTAACCCAAACCTTCTCAAAATAACCTCTTTTTCTCTATCTTTTAAATCGGAAATTAAATCCTTGCAAATTTTTTTGTAACCTTTTTCCATTATTTCAATTTTAATCAATTTTTTAAAACTTTGTCAATATCCGTATTTTGGCCAACAGCATTTCTTGTATTTTTTCCCGGAACCGCAAGGGCAGGGATCGTTCCTTCCTGGTTTTTTTGAAATAACTTGAGTTTTTTGAGGAATTTCTTCCTTTTCTATTTTCAAACTCATTATCATTTTTGAAAAATTTGAATTTAAATTTTCAAAAAAATCTCTGAAAATTCTGTTCCCTTCTTTTTTGTATTCAACGAGGGGTTCTCTTTGTCCATAAGCCCTCAAAGAAACAGAATCTCTCAAATGCTCCATGTTTTCCAAATGATCTATCCAAAGGGTATCCAAAATTCTCAAATAGAGAAACCTTCCAATTTCTAAAATTCTCTCTTTTCCAATTTCCATTTCCTTTTTCTCAAAATCCTCTTTTTTAAAACTATAATTTTGGATTATCTCTAAAAATTTCTCTCTCAATTCTTCAGGCTTTGCCTCCAAAATTTTCCTTCTTTCCCCATAAACTTTTTCCCTGTGCAAATTTAAAACCTCATCGTATTCTAAAAGGTGTTTTCTCAAATCAAAGTTGAAACCTTCAACCCTTGCTTGTGCTTCATCAATTGCTTTTGAAATGATTTTCGATTCGATAGGTTGATTTTCCGGAATTTTTAAAGTTTCCATCAAAGATTTTATTCTTTCTCCCCCAAAAATTCTGATCAGTTCGTCCTCTAATGAGATAAAAAATTGCGAAGAACCTGGATCTCCCTGCCTTCCAGATCTCCCCCTCAATTGATTATCGATTCTCCTTGCCTCGTGTCTCTCTGTTCCAATAACGTGCAATCCCCCAAGTTTTAAAATCTTTTCATATTCCTCCTTATTCTGTGGATTCCCTCCCAAAATTATATCCACTCCCCTTCCTGCCATATTTGTAGCAACTGTCACTGCTCCTAACCTTCCAGCCTGAGCAATGATTTGTCCCTCCTTTTCATGATGCTTTGCATTTAAAACTTGATGAGGAATTCCTTCTTTTGTTAAAAGTTTTGACAGATATTCATTCTTTTCTATAGACCTTGTTCCAATTAAAATTGGCTGCCCCAAAGCATGCCTTCTTTTTACTTCCTCAACTATTGCTTTGAACTTTGCCTTTTCCGTTTTAAAAATCTTATCTGGCAAATCAACCCTAATCATTGGTTTATTCGTTGGGATGACAACAGTTTCCAACCCATAAACCTCCAAAAATTCTTCAGCAGAGGTTGCAGCAGTTCCTGTCATTCCAGCCAATTTTTTGTACTTTCTGAAATAGTTTTGGAAAGTAATCGAAGCCAAAGTGAGAGTTTCTCCTTTAACCCTAACTTCAGGATGCCCCCTAATATGCTCTTTTGCCTCAACTGCCTGGTGCAACCCTGCAGACCATCTCCTTCCTGGCAACAATCTCCCAGTAAATTCATCGACAATCATTATTTCCCCATTTCTTATCACATAATCTCTGTCTAAAACGAAAAATTCCTTTGCCCTGATTGCGTTTTCTAATTTGTGAATCGTCCTGAAATCTCCTTCTGTCCAGGGATCCCTTTTTAAAATCGATATCACTTTTTTCTCCCCTTCCTCTTTCCAATTGAAAAATTTTTCTTTCTCATTAATTTCATAATCTTTGTCTCTTTCTAACCTTTCGGCAATTCGAGCAAAAAAATAGTATTCCTCTTCTGCCTCCCTTGCTGGAGAAGAAATTATCAAAGGAGTTCTCGCCTCATCTATCAAAATTGAATCCACCTCATCGACAATGGCGTAGTGATGTCCTCTTTGAACAATCTCCTCTAAATTGTAAACCATATTGTCTCTCAAATAATCAAAGCCAAACTCATTGTTCGTCCCATAAGTAATATCTGCCAAGTATGCCTCTTTTCTTGTGCAAGGTCTCAAGAAATCTTCGACGACATAAAAAGAGCCCAATTCATCCCTCAATTTTTCTTTTTCTTCAGGTGGCTTTTTGTAATCTGGGTCGTACAAAAAAGATTGCTCATGATTCAAGCATCCAACAGAAAGCCCCAAAATATGATAAATTTGTCCCATCCAAACAGTATCCCTCCTTGCCAAATAATCGTTGACAGTTACCAAATGGCATCCATTTCCCTCTAAAGCATTCAAATAAAGAGGCATTGTCGCAGTCAAAGTTTTTCCCTCCCCGGTTTTCATTTCGACAATCTTTCCTTCATGCAAAGCAATCGCCCCCATTACTTGAACGTCAAAATGTCGCTGCCCTAAGGTTCTTTTTGCAGCTTCTCTAACTAAAGCATAAGCTTCTGGTAAAATATCATCCAATGTTTCTCCTTTTTTTAACCTTTCTTTAAATTCAAAAGTCTTTTCCTTCAATTTCTCATCAGGAATTTTTTCAAATTCTTTCTCTAAAGAGTTAATTTTTTCTACTATTGGCTTTATTTTCTTGAGGTATTTTTCGCTTGCGTTACCAAAAATTTTTTCTAAAATTGCCATCTCATTATAATAGAAAATTTTTCAAAAAAGTAAAACTTTATAGTAATTTTGCCTTCTTTATCACCCTTACCAACCTCACAATGTTCCTTCCCAAAATCTCCAATTCCTTTTTCTGCCAGGTGCCTCTTCCTTTTTCATTTAAAAAAGGAGTTGCAAAAGGGGGAATAATGCATCCCATTTCGTTGAAAGTCGAAATCAAATAATGAGAAACTTCATCTCCGCCAGATTCTTGAGCTGGAGAAACTGCAGCAAAAATTTTTCCTTCTAATAAATAACCGTTGTTTTCAAGAGAAGTTAATCTATCGATGAAATTCTTTACCAAACCGGAAACCGAAAACCAATAAGAGGGAGAGCCCAAAACGATTCCTTTCGCTTTCAACAAAAGAGGATAAATTTTTTCCATGTCGTCCTTTTGTTTGCAGGGAAAGGTACAATTTTTTGGAGAGATGGAATAGCAACCAAGGCAGGGCAAAATCTTAAAATCTATCAAATGAATCAATTTCACCTCCGCCCCTTCTTTCTTTGCCCCCCTCATCACTTCCTTCAAATATTTAACAGTCCTTCCATTTTTTCTTGGAGAGCCATTAATAAAAAGAGTGAATGGTTTCATAACCCTGAGCAAAAATGAACTTTTGGATTGTAGTATTTTGTCTTAAGCTTTAATTTTTTGAATCTTTTACTAATTTCTTCAAAACTAATTTTATCAAAATCAATTTTTTTTGAACCAAAAGAAAAAGTATGCTCATCGAGAGGGAAACAACCAACGAATGCCTTGTGTACTTTAAAAAAGGGAAAAACTTTTGCTAAATCTCTTCGCGCTTTTTTTGCAAAAGGTTCTTTTAAATAACCGCTTTGGAATGCTGCCACTCCATTTTCCTTTAAAGCTTGGAGAATATCTTTATAAAACCTCTTTCTCCAAAGAAGGGAAGAAAAACCCAGAGGATCGGTTAAATCCTCGATAATGACATCGAAATCATTTTTATACCTTTTTACAAATTTTAGGGCATCTTCGTTAAATATTTTTAATCTTTTATCATCGAAGGCTCCTTTTGAAACTGATGACAAATATTTTTTTGAAACCTCAATTACCTTTTCATCAATTTCAACTAAGAAAATTTCTTTAACTGGATGCTTTGAAACTTCCCTCAAGGCTCCTCCGTCCCCTCCACCAATGATTAATACTCTCTTTGGGTTCTTATGATAAAGCATCGCAGGGTGAACTAGCATTTCGTGATAAATAAACTCATGCTTTGTAGAAAGTTGAACCATTCCATCTAAAACCAAAATTCTACCAAGTTCTTTATTCTCAAAAACTTCAATCTTTTGAAATTTACTTTTTCCAGAAAAAATCTTCCCTTCAATCAAAAATCCCCAGGTTGATCTTTGGGGCTCGCTGGGCAAAAATTCTTCAAAAAACCATTCTTTGCCCAAAAATTTCTTTCTCATTTTAATTCCCCTCTCTTAATTATTGAAACCTCAACTTTTTTTGGTCTTAAAACCCTTTTGAGATATTTCAAGGCCCTCTCTGGTTTTGCTTTTTGTCCACAACTAAAAATGTCAATACCTAAATAATTAAATTCTGGCCAGGAGTGGAAGGCAATGTGGGATTCTGCCAATAATAAAACCCCAGTGAGTCCCTGGGGATTGAATTTATGGTAAGAAAATTCCAAAGGAGTATTTCCAGTTCTTTTTGCTGCCTCAATCAAAATCTTCTCCAATTTTTTTGGATTTTCTATTTTCTTTCCAAACCAAAAATCGCAAATCAAGTGGATTCCCAATGAATTTTGATTTTTTGATTTTCTTACGGCCCATAAGGACCTCTTTGTTTTCATATTTTTAATGATTGGTCGCTTACACCCAGGATTTTCCTGGTAGCTTTCCTCAAAGAGGAAAAACAAAGAGTAAAAAAGCGACCAATCCGATTTTTAAATTCCTTCTTTTAAAACCCTTTCCCCTTCTTTTATTTTAGCAGCTTCCGCTACTTTTACTTCTCTCTTCCATTTCCTCGCTCCCCTTTCATATTTTGCAAAAAACTTTTCTTTATACTCTTTTATTTCCCTTTGCAACTCATCTTTCACTTCGTATATAGCAGATTTTAAATTCTTTTTCAATGATTCAGATCTTATCAATTTTTTTGGAAAATTCAAGTTGCATTCCACATAATAAAATCCTCTTTCTTTTCCTTTTATTTCAACTTTCGCTTCTGCTTTCGGCTTTCCTTTTCCAAAAAATCCATCGTAATATTTTTCACCAAAAGTTCCTTTTGCAAATTTTTCTAAAGAATTGATTTGTTCCTCAACAAATTCTTTTATTTCTGGTGTCAGTTTTATTTTCGTTGCCTTAATTATAATCTTCATCAACTTTGACCCCCACTTTTCAGTGGGGGCAAAAATTATCTCTTCCTCTTTTTCTTTGCCATTTCTTTTTTTAAAAAACTTACCACAAGCACTCGACCAATGCCTGCGAAGATCTGTGGCCCCAAAAGGGTAGATCTTATTTAATTTTTGCATTGCAAGAATCAATGTCAAGACCTAAAAATTGCAAATTGCAGATTGCAAATTGTAAATTGATTTCTAAAAGAAGAGAGTTGAGGGGCCGGAGGGGGTTTTTACCCCAATCCTAAGAACTTCTGTGGGTGCCAGCCCTCCGGCCCAGTTCCATTATAAAAAATCCCATAAAAACAGCAACGGACCTTGCTCGAGTAAGGTCCGTCGCTGCGCTTAGGATTGAGTTAGCCAGTTATCTGGCGGCACCCACGTTTCAATGTTAGCAAATTCAAGAGGAAATGTCAAGAGCCCTCCAAAATTTTTCTAAGATCTTCTTCCCAGGTTGGGTTTATTTTTATTGCCTCTTCAAATTTTTGTTTTGCCAAATCTTCTTTTCCTGAAATTTTTAAAACTTTAATCAAAATTAAATGAGAATTTTTAAATTTTGGCTCAAGGTCAACTGCTTTTTGTGCCAAAAAAATTGCCTCGTCAATTCTTCCTTGATAGATCAAATTTTGAGCCAAAGACCAATAACCCTGTTGATTTTTTGGAGAAATTTCGATTGCTCTTCTCAAAATTTCTTCCCCTTCTTTGAGTTTTGTTGGATCAAAAAGGGCATAAACATTATAAAGATCCCCTAACCTTAAAAATGATCTAAAATCTAATGGAGATTCTTTTGCGCTCTTTTTTAGTTCCTCAATTAAAAATTCAATTTCATTTTTCACGTTCTCATTTAAATTTTTAAAATCCAAATTTGCCATTTCGTTTTCTGCAAAAAATTGTCGAATTTGAAATTTGCCCAACGGTGAAGTAGAAAGAGCTTTTTGAAAGTATTTTAACCTTTCTGGCGTTCCAACTTTTTCTTTGATTGCCAAAATAACATAACCATCTGCTAAAACTGGCAAAATCACAAATTCATAAAAGGAAACAAAAAACAAAATTAAAACAAAAATCAAGTAAAATGGATTTAATTTTTTGATTTCTCTTTTTTCAAATT
>Ga0080004_1104538_pt1 | contig 19116 bp, 26 predicted proteins | sample WasSprMetagenome_FD_69207 | JGI IMG/M metagenome (GOLD analysis project Ga0080004, IMG submission 69207) | Sulfidic aquatic microbial communities from Washburn Spring, Yellowstone National Park, USA - WS (SPADES assembly) (version 2) | ecosystem: Environmental > Aquatic > Thermal springs > Hot...
CCACCACCGCCACCGCCGCTAGAGCTCGAATCTAAAAGATAGAATTGAAAGAAATACAGCTACACCTCCAAAAACCGTATTCCAACCAGTCGAGTGAATCTAAAAGATAGAATTGAAAGATGCGTCAGTTGTGAACAGTATCCTCGATCGTAACACCCTGCGAATCTAAAAGATAGAATTGAAAGACGTAAGGAGTGTAGGTCTGCTCAGCGAGAGGGTCCTCGGAATCTAAAAGATAGAATTGAAAGATATTCTACTTGGTTGGAAATAGTAGCTTAACCGAAACATTACAGTGAATCTAAAAGATAGAATTGAAAGGGGGCTCAGGGGGGCGGTTAGACACGCTGTGAGCCTACTCGCGGGGCTCATGCTAGCCGGACCCCTAGCTGCGGTCTTCCTAGTAGTACTGAACGCGGTAGTACCAGGTAGGGACGTAGTCTTCGGTCTACTGTTCCCACTAATCGTGGGGGTACTACCTACAGTACTGGGAGCACTAGGTGGTGCCGGGATCTTGACACACACAGCTGGGGCTGTAGTAGGTGGGGTGAGGCAACTGAGTACCGCAGTAGCGGGGGTTGTCCAGAGGGTTAGGGGAGGTGCAACTACAGCGGCGGCAGTAGCGGAGGAACCGGCAGTAGCAGGTACAGCACCCGCCAGGCTGAGGCTCGCGGCCTACAGTACACCGCCCGCCCCGGTACTCACCCCCACAGCCATTAGGGAGGCTGTAGCTAGGGCTAGAACCGCGGAGGAGGTAGCTACGGAGGAGAGGAGGTTCCGGGAGCTGGCGCTGGGCGTCAGCACGCTCGCGCAGGCGGAGAGGGCCGTGGAGGAGGAGGTGGCCCGGCACCCGGCCGCGGAGCTCCTGGGGTCGAAGGCCCTGCCGGAGCCCCTGAGGCCCGCCTACGAGGAGCTGGTGGCCTCGGCCAGGGCCTCCTGCCTGGCCAGGAGGCTCGGGGAGGTCGAGCCCCCGAGGGTGGAGCTACACCCCAAGTGGGAGGCCTTCAAGGCAGGGGTGAGGGCCCTAGCCGCGCAGATGGGCAGGCAGGCCTGGGCCAACCTGAGGGCCCTGGCGGTCGAGACGAAGGAGGCCCTCAAGTACCACCTAAGGGGGCAGATAGGGATAGACCTGGACAGAACGGTAGGGCGCGCGGTAACCAGCAGGTGGGTAGCTGGGAGGGCGGCTCTGAACTAGCGGTAGCTTCCCTCACCTAACGCGTTTTACAACTGAAAGCCTCGCCCTTCAGGGCGGGGAGGAGGTCAGGTCGATCAGGCCCAGCTCGTAGTAGAGAGACCCGAGCCCGACTATAATTATCCCCGCGTCCTCGGCTATGAGCTCGTCGGCCGGGTTCTTATACCGCTCGGGGTGCACCACGGCTATCCAGCCGATGAGTATGGGTAGGATGTCGAAGAGCTCGACCCCGTTCGGGTATCTAGCCAGCTCGAGCAGGATCTTACTGTCGACGCGCCCAACCACCTTAAACCTAACCCCGTCGGTTCTCCTAACCACCGCGTAGCCCTCCCCGACCTCCTCCAGCTCGTAGTTAGGGTAGATCACGAAGTCGTACTGGAGCCACCTGTTGTAGCACTTACGCTCATCGCACTCCATTAGCGGGGGGTAGATAGCTGCTACTCTGGGTACCTTCCTCACGTCGCAGACTACCGTTCCGTCCGGATCTAGGCTACACCAGCTGAGGGAGGGGTAGTACTTGGTACTGCCGTCCTCGGCTATGTAGGGGACCTGGGGAAACCTAGCGTACTTGGATAGATCTACCTTGGACATATCCCTAGGATAGTATTAGCGCGGAGGCTAATAAAACCGTGGGGAGGCCCGCGCCAAGTGTTGCGACCGCAATTAGCCCCGCAACAGCTGTCGCACCTGGTGTATACGGTGCACGCGAGGCAGGACGTCCAGATCCACGTTAAGCTGGACACCTACGTGAAGCTCTCCGAGCTCAAGGCTAGGCTCAGGAAGAGGTCCTTCGACGAGACGATAAGGGAGCTCATCAGGGTCTACGAGCAGGTGGAGGGCAGGGGTGCCCAGGGTGCCGCCTAGGCGGTATAGGGACGCCTACCTGAGGGCGGAGACCTACGCCAAGCTACTGCAACTCAAGGTAGCCCTAGGCAAGAGGTCTGTGAGCGATGTCGTCGAGGAGCTCCTCAGGGGTTTTACCGTAAGTACGGTAACTCCTCCAGTAAATACGGTAAAACCTCCAGTACTTACTGGAGACTCGCCAGTAAGTACGGTAAAACTTACCGAAAGTACGGTAAGCCCTAACGTAAGTACTGGAGGTTCTCCAGTAAGTACGGTAAACCAGGACGGGGGCTCCGGCGATGGAGAGCTAGTCAGGAGGGTCGAGTCCCTCGAGAGGGGCCTCGCCGAGCTCAGGGGTGCCCTAGACGCACTCGCTAGGGAGCTTAGGGGGTTGCAGGACTCCGTGAACGCATACACGGGTAAGACCGACCAGGTCCTCCAGAGGCTCTCGCAGGTCGTGGAGACCCTGGAGCACGTCGCCGAGGCCTTGAGGCAGCAGGGGTCCGTGACTAGTGGAAAGACCTCCGGGAGTGAGGAGACCTCCGGGAGGGGTAGGAGGACCGACGCCTGCGAGATCCTGGAGAGGGAGGGTATCGTGTACGAGAGCGATATCGCCGGTAAGATAAAGAACAGGGACGCGTTCTTCGCCAAGCTGAGGCGTGCGTGCGGGGCCGTGGTGCTGGAGACAGCCAAGGAGAGGGTCGGCGGTAACGTGGAGAGTGCTTGGGGATCTGCGTGGTGCGGGCTTGGAGTCCAAAGGCCTTGATCCCCGGGCTCTTGGTCCTGGTCCTCCTCTCCCTAGCCGCGTCTTCGAGCAGTATCATCTATAGGCAAGGCGACTGGATGAGGTACCGGTACGACTACAGATCCGGGGACAGGAGGTGCTCGTGGGTTGTAAACGTATCGATAACCGAGGTGGGTAAGGACTACGTCGTCTACTACCCGCGCCTCGAGAGGATGCTGTCCGGCGGTTGCAGGGAGGACGAGGCTTTAATGCTCCTCCCGACCGGCTGGTCCAGGCCTGTCCGGGTAGACCTCCTAAAGTCGTTCCCGGACGGGGGGTTCGTGATAAACCCGAACTACACGGGGACCTACAACTTCACAGGTAGAGACATGAGCCTCAGACCATACAGCCTCAGCTACACGTACTACAAGGGGATCCTAGTAGAGAGGAGAGGGGGCTTCGCGGTATTCGGGTGGACAGGGGTGGTGAACATCACGCTAGTAGACACGTCGATACCGGAGCTCAGGCCGAAGCTGGGCCTGGGAGAAGCCGGGGCGGGAGACCAGCAAGCCCCAGGGCAACCGAGCGCGCTGGTACTACCCATGGCGTTGCTTGTAGCGGTACCCGTGGTCTCCGGCGTAGCCGCCTACGTGTTGGCTAAGAGGAGAAGGCGGGGGCGTAGCCGGCAGGTCTAATAATGGTGTGCGGTCTAACTATTTTTCGAGAGCGTCTTTCATGCCCCACCGCCATAGGTTCGCGCCTATGTTAGTAGATCTCCGACGCGTGAGGACTGACAGCACCTGCTGGCTGGTTCGGGTGGCTGGGGCCCGACTAACGCACCCGGAAGGTCGGTCCGCTATGTAGAACCAGTAGGCAGTCCAGGGCTACAGCTTGTAGTAGACTAAGGTCTTCCTTCTAGCCATATCTACTCCCACTTCTACTACCCCGGTTTGCAGTTGCTGGCGCTTTCCCAGCACTCTTTTAATGTTTGCTAGACTTTTTCTTGTCGGGGTGTTTGGCTTGTTGATTGAGGGCGCGTTCTTCAAGCTCTCGGACTATTTTCAGTCCGTGGAGTCTCCTAGTGAGCTATACGAGGCGCAGGTCGCATTCATATTCGCTGTGGCGATCTACCAGGAGCTACAGAATAGGGGTTTTCCATACCTACTACCGTACATACAGTTCGAGAAGCCGTACCCGATTAGGGTTGAGCGGGGAAGGAAACCGGCAGTCGATATATACTTCAGGATCCCCAAGGGTAAGCTCCCGGCAGAGATCCTCCATAGGTGGAGCGAGAGCGGGGTATGCGAGGAGAACTGGATTGAGGTAAAGTTCTTTGGTGGTGCAGAGAGAAAGAGTTCGGGTGAGGTAAAGGCTAGGAATGTTGGGCGGGTTTTGGCAGACCTCCTGAGGCTAAAGTACTACGTGAAGGAGGGTGGGAAGTACCTACTGCTCGTCTTTAATAGGAAGCCCGAGTACTACTTGGCGTTCACAAGGGAGGATTCAAGCGAGAGAGTGTATTTAAGGCTTCTCCTAGAGCCCGGAGAACACAGGGTCGTGATAGATCTAGCCAACGAACCCAAGACAGTCTTGAATGCAATTAGCAGGCGTTTCGGAAAACCACCAGACCAGAGAATAGAGCTCAACGTACTCACCTACGCGATCAGGCCTCTGCTGGTGAAAGGGCTTATACTACTCGCCGACACCCCCCTTAGGAGGAGTAGAGAGGGGTTTACGAGCACCGAGCCACCATACTACTTTTACCTCACTAGGATTATAGAGAGCCTACCGGAACTGACTACCAAGAACAGCGCCTGAGGTACGGTTAAGTGGTTACCGCGTTAACTGCGATCTCCATAAAACCAGTGCTCTATACTCTAGAGGTGGGTGGGTATCCGGTATGGGGACTTCGTAGATACTCGTAGCCCTTACTACCCCTAGGGCACTGTGGAGGGACCTTTCGAGTAGGAGTTTAAATATCTGTAGAAACCTCGGCTCACCTAGTTCCTTTACTATAGCCTCTACGTCTAGGTCGAGTGAGACCCTAGCATTATAGGTAGAGATACCTCTCTTCTCTAGCCATCTATGCACGTAGAGCTTTACGAGGGCAGTAATAAGAGGCTTCGCCCCGGCCTTCCCAGCGCTATATACATCAGACTCGTGCTCACAGATCCAATTCCACATTACACTTATAGCCGAGATACTTGAAGCCATAGAGACTAAGATTACTAAGAGAAACAAGTAGTCCCAAGTATCAACACCCGCAACTCCAAACGCGATAACCCACCCTATTACAAATGCCAGAGAGAAGAAGAGCAGCCAAACCACTCTAATGGATCCTAATAGATATACAAGGTAACCGCGTTTCCTATGGCCCTCCTCGTGGTAGTATAGCGCTTTCAACTCTTCCTCGTTCAATACCTTCAACAATTTATCGCCTATATAGATCCTCTTTTTCCTGTGATTATACCAAGCGTTCAGGGGTCCTCCATAACACACCACGAAATCCAAGCTACCGGCAGATACAGGCTCCTCCTTGGAGCAACGGTATTTTCCTCTATCTCGCATCGTATAGACCACGCTAAGGATAAAGAAGACTACGAGAGCGAAAGTCGATATTGTCTGTAGCGAACTTAAGCCGAAGAATAATGCACCTACTAGAAGCAAAACCATGAGGCTGGCGGGTACGCCATAAAAGGCAAATAATAATAGTCCCTTCCTGCCAGGTGATTTGGTATATTCGTAGTAAGAAATGGAAGCGGCAATTAAAATATACAGAAAGAACGATACGTATACGAGAACGGCGATGATCCAGTCAGCGAACTCCATGCTCGCTACACCTAGTAGCTAGGGCCTGTAGTAGACCAGGGCCTTCCTCCTAACGCCGTCCACCTCAACGTCCATTACCCTGACCAGCAGTATGTCCCCCTTCCTCAGCCCGAGCTCCTCGACGAACCTCTTGGGTACGGTTACGGTGTGCTGGGTGCTCCCCCTACTCACCCTGACCTGGAGCTTAACCGCCTCTACGCTCAACTCCGACCACCTCGACCATGCTGTCCAACGTTATAAGAACACTAACCTGTCTTTCACTAGTGTCAGTATAGTATATATATGTCACTAGTGAAAGTAGTACGGGGGTAAAGCCGTGAAGCTCTCAGTTAGAGTTGGGGAGGTGTGCTCCGAGGTAGCCAGGCTCGACCCGGGGCTCGGTAGGCTGTGCGAGGAGCTCCGGCTGGCCGTCGAGGCCCTGGAGCTGGAGGCCTCGGGGCTTGAGCCGGAGGAGGTCTACGCAATGCTCAGGGGGCGGGCCTTATAAACCCCCTCCGCCGGTAGGCGGTGAACGCTAGTTGGAATCCGGATCCGATCGTAAGAACTCCCGTGAGGTGCACCTCCTAGAAAACCCGACCGAGCAGGTTAGAACTTTCAACCGAAGCACCGCCCCTGCCTCCGCACCCCCCACACCCCCCTCTAGCGAGTCTACTCAGAGCGCGAGTGTTAACAAACTGTTAACAAACGAACACTCTGATCCAGAGTACCACGAGTTCCTAGAGCACCGGACGGATATCGTGGGCTTTAGATTACCCGCTAGGTATGTCTATCTATATAGCAAGCTTTCTAAAAAAGAGAAAAAATTATTGAAGCAAGCATTAATGTGGTTGATAGAGGCGCTGGCACGGGGCGGCGGGCAGGTCGTGGCTCAGACCGTAGAGCAGAGCCAGCAGTTCTACAGGGATATCCTGAGGCGCATAAAGCTCGCCGCCCAGCAGAACGACGTGAGAACGATAAGGCAGATCCTCAGTAAGGTGGAGTCCAAGGTAGGGTAGCCCGGCGGTGTGCTAAGTGCGGGGTTCAACTAACGGGGGTTCTGCGAAGGCCCCGAGGGGTGCCGGTTCCGGGCCGGCTAGGGAGGGGCCCAGGCAACGCAGGTACAGCGACTTCTTCGAGGAGTTCAGAGACGCGGAGGTCAGGGTGGTGCTCTACAACGAGAAGGTCCTCAGCGGCAGGATCGTGGAGTCGCGGAGGTACTGGGTGAAGCTCGCGGCGGACGGGGGTACGTACTACTACATCAACAAGGCGTGGGTAGTCTACGTCCAGCCGTTAAAGGTGAGGAGGGATGGAGAGGCGCAGGCCGGCCGGCGGTAGGCGCCGTCCCGGATCCAGTAGACGCACAGGTAGAGGGGGCTCCAGCCCGAGGGGTGCTTGGCGTCCGAGCATAATTGCGCTCAGGTCCTGGGCTAGGGAGGCCCTGGGCTACGTACTCGACGTGGTCGCGGCGCGCGGATGCCTGAGGGTCAGGCCGGTGGACGCCGCGGTCTACCTCGGGGTCAGGGACCACGGCGCCGCGGTGAGGCTCGGCAGGGTTCTGGTTCTCCTAAGGGAGGCGGGGCTGGCCGCCTACAGCCACAGCCCGAAGGTCAGGCCGAAGAGGTACAGGCTGGTACCGAGGGAGCTGTGGAGGAGGTTCGCCGAGGAGTGCAACCGCGGTAGGTTCCGCTGCGAGTCCGGGGTCCGCTGCCCGCTCGTGGGTACCTGCCCGTACTGGAGGCTCCTCGAGCACCTGGGATACCGCCATGGTGATGGAGGTCGGGGTTAGGAGGTGGTCAGCGTGGGCGAGCCCTCACAGGGCGGAGGCAACCCCCGTCCTCGGGCAACCTCCCAGCCCCAGAGTGCTAGTAGCTCTGGTGCTACCAGCGAAGCCACCCTACCTAGGAGGAGGGCTGGGGCGGAGGGGGAGTTAGTTAGGCTGGGCCTCAGGTTCTACGACGCCGGCTTTAACGTAGTCCCCGTGGACGGTAAGAGACCGCTAACGTCCTGGGGCCACGACAGACGCATCGAGAGGGGTAGGCTGGAGGAGCTACTCAGGAGGGCCTCGGGGGTAGCGGTAGTGGGGGGCCCCGAGAATCCCCTCAGACCCTTCCACCTAGTGCTGGTCGACGTAGACAAGCCGAGTGCTCTAGAGAGGTACCCCACCCTCAGGGAACTGGTCAGTAAGACCGTGGTCTGGCGTACGGGGCCTAGGTGTCCTAGGTGTGAGGGCAAGGACTTAGAGGTCTTAGAGCCGGGCAGGAGGTTTAGGTGCAGGGGTTGCGGTACCGAGTTCAGCACGGAGGAGACCAGGAGGGGGCTGGGCCTCCTAGTCGGTGTGGGGCCTGAGGCCGTCGAGAGGTACCTCGGGGGTACCGTTAGGGGCGGGGACGTCGAGCTCCTCGCGAGGAACTACCAGCTCATACCCCCCAGCCTACACCCGAGCGGGGTTAGGTACGAGTGGGTTAAACCCATAGACTTCGGAAGCCCCAACTACGGGATCTACGTACTAGCGGACGCCGAGTTGGAGAGGTTGCTCAGCGAGCTGGGCGTATTCAGGGGGCCTGCGGAGGTCGGGGCCGGAGCCGAGGGGAGGCCCGAGGAGGCCGGGGGAGGTCTGAGGGAGCTGAGCGACGGCGACATCCTCAGGGTGAAGGACCTCCTCGAGGACGCCTACAGGTCCGGGGTTAGGCAGTACATATGGCTCTTCCTCAGCGGGTGGGGTGCTAAGGCCGGGGTATCGCCCGTAAGCATAGCCAGGATCCTCAGGATGCTCTACGAGGAGAGCGACGACACCGACCCGATCAGGACTAGGGCTAGTGCTATAGTCTACAGCTACAGGAAGGCGGGTGTAGACCTGGAGCCCTACGCCGCGGAGCTGGAGGCCGTGCTGGGCGTCAAGCCGTACGGGCTGGAGAGGGAGATCAGGGAGGAGGAGGTCAAGGGGAGGACGGGTCTCCAGGAGGTCCTGGAGGAGGTGCTGGGGGAGGAGAGGGCCCTGGAGGTCATCAAGGAGCTGAGCGAGGTCTTCCAAGTAGCCTCCCCGTTTAGGGACTCCATCATCGAGATCCTGGACTACGAGAAGCAACTGTACGCGGTAGCAAACCTGAGGAAGCTGGTGGTGGTCAGGGCTAGGAGGTCCGAGAACCGCCTGGTGTACAGGGAGAGGGTGGTGGTCGGGGCCCCGACCGAGGTGGTGGTCTACGTGAACCCGATAGGGGGTGTAACCAAGTACCAGGTCAGGTGGGAGACCGCCACCAGGCCCAGGCCCCTGGTCGTAGGGCCCTGCCTACTGGAGGAGATTATTGATAGGTTGAGGGCTGAGGGGTTGGTGCTCCACTCAAGGCTGGTGGGGGACGTGGTCGCAGCCGTTATTGAGGGGTTCATCAGGAGGGGTAGGGCGGAGGTGAGGACGGAGATAGAGAGCCCCGGCTTCTACTACATAGACGGCAAGCTGGTGGCTGTGGGTTACGAGGTGGAGGAGTCGGACCGGGAGGAGCTGAGGAGGGCCCTGGAGCTACTCGATAGGATAGCTACCGAGTGGTTCGGGAAGGTCTTGGACAGGTTTGCGACGGTAGTCAAGTGGTGGGTCCTAGCGCCCTTCAGCTACGCTATAAAACAGGTGGGGGGTGGCTTCCTACCGGGGCTCTTCCAGTACGGCCCACCCAACACCAGGAAGTCTACGTTAAACAAGATAGGCCAGGCGTTGTGGGGGTTTAGGTACCCGGAGGTAACGGATAGGGAGTACGAGATACCCGGTAGTAGCACCAACAACCCGGCTAGGCTTGAGTACTGGATCAGTAGGGGGACGTTCCCGATCTGCGTAAAGGAGCCCGCGGAGGTCTTCGAGAACCAAGCCACGGTCGAGATGATCAAGTCCGCGATAGAGGGGCTGATAGCTAGGGGGAAGTACAGGGGAGGGAGCTACATCACTACCCCGGCCCTGGCTAACCTCTCCTTCACGTCGAACACCTACCTCCCAAGCGACCCCTCCTTAATAGGGAAGAGGTTGGTGGTCGTAAAGTACTCCTACGCCGAGGCCCTGAACCCGGAGAGGGAGGAGGATAGGGTTCTGATAAGTAGGTTTGAGCAGGAGATCCTACCTAGGCTGAACGAGCTACAGCCGGTAGGGAGGTACGTAGCCAGTAGGGTCTTCAAGAACCCCGAGCTCTTGAAGAGGGCCGTGTGGATCGGGAACTCCTGGCTCGACGTAGCCGAGGAGCTACTGGAGGAGGCCTACAAGAGCGTGGGGCTGGAGCTACCGGTCTGGTTGAAGGAGAGGAGCGTAGTCGAGAGCACAACGGAGGTCTACGAGGACAGGAGGGAGCTGATCAGGGAGTTCCTAGTGAGGAGGGTGAACGAGGAGTACAGCAGGTTCGTGGGGCGCGTACTCGTGGAGAAGCCCGAGGGGATGGAGACGGTGGAGGCCGACATGAGGATGAGGCTGGAGGTAGTCCTAGACAAGCAGCTGATCCCCTGGCTCCTGAGGAAGGGGGACACGGTCTACATCACAAGGGGGATCGTTAAGGAGCTGGAGAGAGTGATGGGGGATATCGGGGGCCTCAAATCGCTAGCGGAGCTACTGGGGTGGTCGTACGAGAAGAGGAGCATAAGGTTGGGGAAGAGGGTGGAGAGCAACTACTTCGTGATAGTGGAGCTAGAGGACTTAGTCAGGTTCCTCAGCCCAGACCTAGAGGAGGTAGGTTCCTAAAAGTTTTTCACTCTTACACGAATCCTATCTAGTCTTACAATGAAGGTTGGCGAAAAATTTTTAGACCCGCTACTTCACCAACTCCCCTCTCTACATAGTTGTAAGACCTGTAAGACCTGTAAGACCCGTATACACACCCCCCGATCTGCAAAAATTGTAGGTAACACGACAATCCTACAAGTCTTACAGGTCTTACAGGTCTTACAAGTCTTACAGGTCTTACATTTTAAATTATTTTAAAAATAAAAATAAAAATAAAATACTTAGAGTTCTCTATGAATAGAACACCCTTTGTGTAGTTGAGGGGAGCCGAGGGAGGAGAGGGAGGCCCTACAGTTGCGCTAAGCTCGGCGAGATGGGCTCTGCCCGGGTTGCGGCTGGAGGGGCAACCCGGTCACCTACTACCTTAGCCATGCTAGAAGGGTTCCATCCATGACTCCCCACCCCAAGGGGAGGGGTCTCCGGTTTTGTCCCGACCTATATATACCAGATCTACATACTAACTGCTGTCTGGGAGAACCCAAGGGCCCGGGCTTCGGCCGGATCTAGCAACTCTTGAAACGAGACATTGCTGGTGAACGAAGTGGAAAAGCGGGTGGGAAATCGGCCTAGAACTGGTGCGGAAAAGTGCTCAGCTCAGGCTCAGCTCAGGGAAACCGCATCACTCCTCAGGCTCCAGCCCAGCCTCAGCACCTAAACCCCTTTCCCAGTAGCTCTTTTAGATCCTTATATGAACTTATATGAGGGCTGAACCCCCGCGATTTTATACCCCTTTAACCGGTTGTTACTGTGGGATGGTGTGTGGAATCCCCGCTGGAAAAGGTGTTGGAGGCGGCCATATCCTACGAGCAGGTTCTCCTAAGTCAGATCAGCTACTGTAGCAAGCTGACCAACCTGATCAGTGAAACGCTTAGTAATGAGGGAGTGCAGTACCTACGCAATAGCAGTTCAAGCCTAATAGTGTGTGTGAAGAACCTGATAACATTGCTCCCCAAAGACCTGAGGCTGAGGGTCCTCAGTAGGGCGAGGGAGATCGTGAGGAGGATAGCTGACTACGCTAGCAAGTATGAGTGCTTCAGGAACAACACCTGCGGTGAAAAGGAGTTGGATGCCGTAGAGTCGGCCATTAAGAGGGCCATACTTAAGGAGTTCCCCGAGTACGCCCACGTGATCGACTTCCCACTCGACCTAGTTGTCAGGGGAGGGGAGAGTAGTGTAGGAATGAACCTATTCATGTTGGCCCTGGTGGTAGACTTACTCATGGAGGAGGGTATCATAGGACTCAGGAGAACCGGGCTCTTCGTGGGGAGAGTGGATGTACCTAAGCAGTCTGATCAGGGAGGCCTACGAGAGTAACGGGGTCGTGATAGCCTACGTCTACGGCCCCATGGGCCACGGGAAGACCAGCTACGCCCTGTGGACTGCCTACGAGGTTCTGGGCGGCTGGAGGAGGGTGCTTAGGTACGTGTTCTTCGACCTAAGGGACGCTATAGACGTTATGTGGAGACACGTTAGAAGGGGCGAGAGGATCCCGATCATGATCCTGGACGACGCGGGGTTCTTCCTAAACAGGCTGACTTGGTGGGAGAGGGATAAGGTCGAGTTCATGGAGTTACTCAACCTTGCTAGGAGCATAACCGCGGGCATCATATTCACGTCGCCCACCCACGAGATCCCAAGGCAGATACTGAGCAAGACCAACTACCGCGTAGCCGTGAGGCCCCTGGAGCCCGAGGAGGTTGCTAAGTCCGAGGCGGCCATTGAGGTTGCGAGGCTCGCTAGGAGGTTTGGGCTGGTCAACTACGTAGCCGTAGCCAGGGGCTACCAGCTGGTGGTGCTACCGTCCTTCAGTAAGAGGGTTAGGAAGGAGTTCATAGACTACTACCCACTCCACTACCCGGTGTTCGACGAGTACACCAGGATCAGGATGGCCCAGATAAGGTCGAGGCTTAGGGAGTTGAGGGAGAGGGAGGTCGCGGCTAGAAAGCAGTTGCTCAACAGGGCCCTGGAGATCTACATTAAGGAGAGGAATCCGAGGAGGGTCTACGAGTTCTTGATCGGTAAGCTACCCAGGTCTACGGCATACAGATGGGCCTTCCAGAGGATCCCCAAGCTAGCCGGGAGCTCCCCCGCGGGATCTCAGTTATAACCCACACTGAGTTGAAGGCATAAATTCGCGGGTGGGTTATAATGAGTGGTAATAATATGTTCTACACGGTTATGAGGGTCAAGGGTAGGTACTACCTCTACAAGGGGATCTACGTTAACGGGCGTAAGAAGCTCATATACGTAGGCCCCTGCGATGTTGCTGAGCAACTATTAAGCGAGAGGAGGAGCGGGGGCACACCGAGTAAAGCTTTAAAGTTGGAACAGCCTACTGGTTTCGGGGCCCGTCGTCTAGCCTGGTTAGGACGCCGCCCACCCACGGCTGGGAGACGGGAGGGTTCCGCCCCAGGGAGTTATAACCCACACAATGATGCTGCCGAGCCAGACCTGGTTATAACTCAAGAGCTCATTAACGAGTTCTTCAGCTGGTGCCTTGAGAAAGGGAACGACGAGGAGACGTGTAGGGATAGAGCCAACTACCTGAGGAAGCCTCTAGACCCCAAGAACGACCATTCAGTTAAGGCCCACAGGCTACTCTATAAATTCTTAGGTAGGGAACCACCCGACCACTTGAAGGTACCCAGGACTGGCGTCGACCTGAAGGTGCCCAGCGATGAAGACGTAGTTAAGAGCTTTGGTAAAGCAGCTAGTTACTCGCAGGACTTCGGCCTGATCTACAGGTTGCTGCTCGAGTCAGGGGCTAGGCTCACCGAGGTTCTGGAGGTGCTCAGGGGTTATAACCCCGAGAACGACGTTAGGCATGGTGGCTTCTACACCTACGTGCTGGGCCGCGAGAGGGGAACCAAGAAGGCCTTCTACGTGTTCCACGTAACGCCGATCGCCGCGAGGGTGTCGATGAGCGAAGACCACGTGAGCAAGCTGTGTAGGGTGCTGGGGCTGGTGAGACCCAAGTACGTGAGGAAGTGGGTCGCGACCAAGATGGCCTCGCTCGGAATACCCGCGGAGGTGATAGACTTCATACAGGGGAGAACCCCCAAGTCGGTGCTCACGAAGCACTACCTAAACCTCTTCACGCTAGCACTGCAGCACTACCCTAAATACATGGAACACCTAAGGCAGTACCTAGCCCAATTAGGCTAGTTCCCTCAGGGGTCTTCTGGCCTCGAAAAGCTTAAGGGTTGTGGTTCTTCTTTGTACTATTTCCTTTAGAAGGTCTATTAACCCCTCCTTCTCTAGCTTCTCTAGAAGCCTATCTAGGTTACAGCCGTACTTAACGTAGTTCTCAAGTATGTGGACTACCATCTGCTCGATAAGTGCGGGTATGTCCTCCGCGTTCACCGCCCTGTACCTATTCAACCTGCTTTCAACGGTTAGGGCGTACGCTAGGTCTTCGAGGAAGTCGGCCCTCTCCTCCTCACTTACCTCACCGAGGGTTGCCCTAGTCCACTCGGACGCTACGGCCTCTAGAAGCCTTACGTGGTCGATTAGGTGGGGTAGGCGCCTCTCGAAGTACCTAGCGAGGCTGCCCCACTTAAAGTACCTGTAGTCGAAGCCGGTCGCGAGCATCGTTAGGAGGAGTGCTACACCACGGGGCGAGAGGTCGATAAGCCTAGAGCCGAACCTATCGGTACCCGCGTCCATGAGTATACCGCGTTCTACGAGCTCGCTCACAGCCATGCTGAGCTGGGAGCGCGTGGTAGTGACCTTGCTACCGGTAACCTTAGCAACCTCCTCAGCTAGGGAGGATATACTCATAGGGCCCCTCTCAAGCAGAATGGCTACGGCCGCAGAGAGCTTCTCACCCACACTAACTCGACTCATGTACACACCACTTCTCTATAGCATTACTGAGTTTTAAGCAGTTCTCTATAGCGTCTCCCGTTACCGTGCTTATAAGCTTTGTTAGCAAATTTCTATAGCGGTGTGATGTATGTCCACACAGGTAATAGAGGGCTTGGTCGTGGTACGGAGGGTGAATAAGTTGGGTAGGATGTACTACATATCAATACCGCCACCCATAGGAAAACACCTCTACAAAAAGAACGTTATCGTGAGGATCTCAGTATTATCTGAGTAAAAAGAGACAAAGGTGGTTAAATGACCCCCTTAGCCCCGCCCAGCTCTAACTCTGTTAATCGGTTAAAAAACGCCAAATTAAAGCTGGAGCCTATAGTAGACCAGGGCCTTTCGTTTAACCCCGTCCACCTCGACCTCAAGGATCCTAGCTACGAGGACGTCACCCTTAGTCCAGCCCAACTCTCTAATCAACTCTACAGGTACAGTAAGGAGGTATTGCGAGCCGCTACCTCTAACCTTCCTAGCCTGTACCCTAACGATTTCGTAGCTCACTCAGCACCCTATTCAGTTACTAGTATTTCTAGCTTAAAAACACGGGAACTAGTATTAGCAGTAAGCTTATATACTACTAGTGCTACTAGTAGTGGGGGTGCGAGCGTGAATCAACCCGGAGTCCGAGCAAAGGGAACCGGATCCCCCGAGGTTAAGCCCGCCCCAAGCGGGAGGGGGCTCGGGGCGGGGGCCGCCGGTAGCCCGGCGGCTGGGGGAGCCCCCACTATAGCCGGGCTGAGGGTGGTCGCGGGCCTCGACGTACTCAGGGAGGCCCTGGAGGTGCTGGCGCACGTGGTGAGGGCCAGGGGCGACACCTACATCAAGAATGCTACTGCGGTGGATAGCCGTGATCAAGGTTAGGTATGTTAGGCCCTCCGAGAAGGCCTCCGCGGTAGCCGAGCTGAGGGCTAGGGGCTTTAGTTGTAGGGACTTCGGGGACTACGCCGAGTGCACCAAACCCGTTAACGAGGTGGAGGTCTATCGAGTTCTAGTCGAGGTGGGACTGTGAGCTTCTACCTGGAGAGGGTGGGCTTCTATTTCCAAAACCGGGAGTTTATCGATGTCTGTATCAGGGAGCTGAAGGCCAAGGGCCTCCACGAGGTTGACGCCGAAAAGCTCTGCTACGACCTTGCGTATCGCCTGGGTGGGAGGTCGTGAGTACCAAAGAGGGCGGGGAGCCCGGGCTGATCGAGGAGATCGAGGCGGAGCTCCGGGAGTACTGCAAAGCCATAAGTCCGACGCCGCGGCCGCGCTTCGACTTCTTCGCGGAGCTCCGCGGGGTGGATGTTAGAATAATGCTCTATAACGAGAAGACCATCATGGGCAAGATCCTTGAGGCCCGGCGCTACTGGGTTGCGATAACACCCGACGGGGGCTCCACGGTCTACTACCTCAATAAGGCCTGGATCGTTAGTGTACAGCCTCTGAAGGTGAGGTCGAAGTGAGGGAGGCGGAGGTCACGACCCCCACCCAACTACCGGCCAGCTACGCAGACTACTCCGCCCCCACAAGGGCTACGCAGTTGCGGATAAAAACGCTGTGGATCCGGGAGTACCTAGCCCTCCTCCTCGACCTGGTCGAGGCGAAGAAGTCCCTGAAGGTGAAGACGCGGGATTTCGTCGCCCTCTTCGGCATCGACAACCCCGGGATCCTTGCCAACCTCGGAAGGTTGCTGACCCTCCTCGAAAGGGCGGGCCTAGCTGTCTGCTGGAACGGGGAGAGAAGGTGGAGGCCGAAGCGTTACACCCTAGTCCCCAAGGAGCTGTGGAGGAGGTACGTGGAGGTCTGCGGGAGGGTCAGGTTCCGCTGCGAGACGGACGGCTCAGCCTGCGGGCTGGTCGGGGTCTGCCCCTACTGGAGGTTGGTTGAGTACATCCGTGCTACGGGTGGGAGCTATGGTTAGCGAGTTGGACGTGAATCGGTGGCTTCTGAAGGTCGCGGAGTCCCTGAAGACCTTGCCTAGGGACGAGATAGCCGTAACTGAGATGGCCAGCCCTTGCCTCAGGAAGTCCTACTACCTTAGAACCAGGACTAGCCCGCCGTCCCCCGCGGAGTTCCTGAAGATGTTGGGTAACGAGGTTCATCTGAAGCTAGCCGAGGTTCTCAGGAGCGAGGGTTGCGAGGTAGAGGTCTCGGTGGGACTGCAGCTGGACGGCTTCAAGCTACGCGGGCGAGTGGACGCCCTCTGCCCCGAGAGGGATTCCGAGGTGGTCATCGAGTTCAAAACCACTAACGAGCTACCGGAGGAACCGTACCAGACCCACGTGCTCCAGGTGCAGGCCTACCTACTAATGCTGAAGCTGAAGCGGGGCTACCTTGTCTACCTGTCGAGGAGTAGCGGGCGAGTTAGGGTCTTCAGGGTAGGACGGGACGGTAGGGCGCTGAAGCAACTCGTCGAGAGGGCTAGGCAGTACCACAGAGCATTGGTGGAGCAGAGGCCCCCACCACCCGAGAGGGGCCCGTGGTGCAGCGGGTGTCCCTACACCCTTTCCTGTAGGTGAGGGCTATGGGCGTGGTTCCGCTTAGGGTGGTTCCGAGCCAGGTCTCCGAGGACTCTATCACCCTACACATAGTGGATGACCAGGGGAGATACAGGGCCGTGGTGATAGTCGAGAGGTTGAGGAGGAAGGGGAGGGTAGGCTTTAGGGTGGTGGGACAGGAGAGGGCGTCCATAGTTGAGTGTAGGATCAGGGACGAGGTATTCGAGGACGGGTGCTTCGAGGAGCTGGGTAGGGTAGTCGAGGAGTTCCTACCGGGTGCTGGCAGGGCCCTAGCCGACACACTCAAGGAGGTCGTGAATAGGAGGTGGGACGAGCTACTACTAGCCGATAAGCTGAAGGCTGAGGAGAGGAAGCTCAAGGAGGGCCTAGTCCCGCTACACGAGGAGGAGGTCGAGGGTAGGGTGGTCAGGATCTTAGCATCGGACGGGGCTTACCTCAGCACCTATGGTAGCTTCGTAGACCTAGGGGACTACGTAGTTGTAGCCGAGTCCACCTACGCGTACACCCAGGTCGAGACGGCTAGCGGTAGTATCGAGAGGATAGAACCCGTAGGTGTAGCCATGGTCTACAGACGCGAGGGCGGTGTGCTCAGGCTAGCCGATAAAAAGCTCTACTACCCCAGTATCCAGATCAGGCTACAGGTAGGGGATAGGCTGGTTAGACTGCGGGGTGAGTCCAGGGACGTTAAGCCAGACCTCGTATCCACGTTCCCAGACGTAGCTACCCTGATGAGGGTGGTTGAAGGGGTACCGCTAGGCATGGGGTGGGTCGAGGTAGGGGAAAGGGTGGCGTCCAATCTAAGGGACTACGTGGTCTTCGAGGACGACAGGCTCTACGACGTGGTTGCCTCGTACGTGGTCATGACCTACGTCTACGACGTGTTCACGGCCGTACCGTTCCTCTGGCTTCACGGCCCGCCAGGCTCTGGCAAGACCAGAACAAACATGACGGTAACCTACATGTGTAGGAGGGGCCTCTTCGTAGCCGACCCCTCGGACGCAACCCTGTACAGGATGGTCGAGTCTGTGGGGCCTACCCTAGGCATAGACGAGAGTATCCTAACGGAGAAGGGAAAGAGGATCCTAGCCGCGGGTTATAAGAGGGGTGCTGTAGTACCGAGGGCCGAGCCCACTAAGGGCGGGATAGTGCTGAAGTTCTTCGAGGCCACGGCCCCGAGGGTGTTCAGCTTCGAGAACCCGCCGCAGGAGGACTACCTACTGCAGAGGTGTATCACCGTGAGCATGTTGAAGGCTAGGCCGAGGAAGTTCATGGATCCCCTACCGAGCGACTTCAAGGAGGTTAGGGAGGCCCTCTACTACCTCAGGCTCACAGCGGTACCCCAGGTGCTGGATGCTAGGGATAGGGCCCTGAAGCTACTGGAGGACTCGGGTGTGTGGGGCCGCGAGGCCGAGATCTGGGCCCCGATGCTCACAGCGGCCATACTGATCGGTAGGGAGAAGAGTGTCCTAGACTACCTACTGGAGGACATAAGTAGGAGGAGGGCTAACGAGCTGATGTACGAGGAGGAGAAGGCCGTGCTGGCAGCTATAGACAGCCTCTTTGAGGAGACCACGACTCTAACAGGAGGGGAAAAGGTAGTAACGTTCATGCCTAAGGACTTGGTTAGGAGGATCGTGGATAGATCCCTGGAGGAGGAGGACTGCGTAGAGGTAGTGGAGGAGGAGCGCGGCGGTAGGACTGTTGAGGTAGAGAGGGTTAAGGAGGAACCTAGGTGTAGAGAGCTGGAGAAAGAGCTGGAGAGGAAGTGGAAACCCCAGAAGGTGGGTCTAGTCCTGAAGAACCTGGGGATGGATAGGTTTAAGAAACCTAAGGGTAAGGGTAGGGACGTTAGGAGACCCTACGAGTTAAAGTATAGCGATTTCGTGAGTATAGCTAAGCGGTACGACTACGAGCCGAGAACCCTTACAAGTGAAAGCCCAGATGATAGTAATGAGCACTAAGGAGAGAAAGTCTGCTAAGTCTGCTAAGTCTGCTAACTTTTCCAGGGGTATACCCAGATCTGGAGCACATCACTCCTCCTATGTAGAGATGGGGGTGGTCTGATTGAGTTCTGGTTCTGGGGGTACCCCTAAAAAGTTAGCAGACTCAGCAGACCACGGGAGGGGTTCCGCGGGGGCGGTCTGCCGAGTTTTCTCAAGATCTCAGCAGACTCAGCAGACTACTCTACAGGGTCGCCCAGGCCCTGCGCGAGGTGTTCTGGTGCGAGGGGAGCATCCGAAACCCTAAGAGGAGGTACATTCTAGTCATCAACTATAAAACAGCCCCACCCCAAGGGGAGGGCCCTCCAGTGTTGTCCCAACCTATATATACCAGATCTACATACTAACTGCTGTCTGGGAGAACCCAAGGGCCCGGGCTTCGGCCGGATCTAGCAACTCTTGAAACGAGACATTGCTGGTGAACGAAGTGG
>Ga0080004_1112772_pt1 | contig 19116 bp, 10 predicted proteins | sample WasSprMetagenome_FD_69207 | JGI IMG/M metagenome (GOLD analysis project Ga0080004, IMG submission 69207) | Sulfidic aquatic microbial communities from Washburn Spring, Yellowstone National Park, USA - WS (SPADES assembly) (version 2) | ecosystem: Environmental > Aquatic > Thermal springs > Hot...
AAGGATTACGAGGATTTCCTCAAGCTCTTGGAGGAGAATTTCGTCAATATAGATGGCTATTATTTCCTATCCGGTCAAATCCCCTCTCGTGAACAGGGGAAGATATTCGGCGTGATAACGAATGTTGGCTCCGCCCTCCAATGGCTTGAGGAATTCCTTCAGGAGCCGAAGAGCTATAGCGAGATTCAGCCCGCCTTCCTCTCCGCCCTCGGAGGAGGAAAACTTGAGAGGAGATTGGAGGATTTGCTTGATGAGAACTTCGTCTACACCGATGAGGGGAAATGGCGAGCCCTAACGGAAGAGGAAAAGGAGATTTGGAGGAATATAAAGAGGGCGAAGCAGGTGAGGAAGTTTGAGAACTGGTGGCGAAGGTTCAAGCGGGGCGAGGAGAAGGGATTGCCTCCCAGCGAGATAATGGAGGCGGGTTTGAAGGAATGGTTTTTGAAAAATAAATATTGGGCGCTTGTTGAGGTGAAGGAGATGTTAAGGAGGAAGGGGATTTATAGGGATTGTCCCTCCAAACTTCGCACGATTATGGAGATGGCGGAGAGCAGGTTGAGGGAGAATGCGTAAGGATTTCCTCACTAAGAGGGACGAGGCTGTTGAGGCGATGAAGGGCTTTCTCAAATCCCAACTGCATAGGAGGGCGGTATTTTTGCTATTAGGAAAGAGCAAGAGCGGCAAGACATTAGCCCTCAAAAAGCTGGCGAGGGAATTGGGGAAGGAGGTCGTGAATGCGAATCTCTATTTAGCGAGATATGTGAAGGAGAAGGCGGCGCCCAAGTGGATGTGGGAGGATTTGATTAAGGAGGGTTGGAGGGAGCTCTTCCTTTCCCTAAAAGAGGGAGATTTCGTTCTTATTGACAATGTTGAGATATTTTATGATTTCCCCAGGATAAGCTTTTTGAAGATAGCGGAGGAGGAGTGTTTGATGCAGAAGGGGAAGAAGGCGATAATAGGGGTGGCGGGATTCGTGTTGGAGGATAAGATTTACTTCTGCGATAGGCAATTCCTCGCTCAGGCGAGCGATTGGCGAGGAAGATTGTTCGATATGAATTATTAGCCTTCCCTCGCCCTCCTGCTCACGACAGCGGATATGATTTTAAGAGCGTTAGCGCGTAGTTTATCCTTCTGCAATTCCGCTTCCTCAATTCCCGATGTGAAATCACCCCTTTCCGCCATTTGGCGGATTCTCCCGAGGTATAAAAACACAGGGGGGATTTCCCCTTCCTCCTCAAGCGCCAACATAGCCTCCCTCACCGCCATCCAATTCACATCTGAGTTCAGGTATTCGTCTACAATACGAATCAAAAGTGCTCTCCTGAGTTCCCATAGCTCCACTTCCCTCGCCAATTCCACTAATCTAACATAGACTGGGGAATCTATTGGGAGTTTCTGGCGTAAAACGATTTCAACCAAGCTGAACATAAGGGTGAAGCCCAATAACGACCTCTTTTGGCTCACTATATCCAGAACGAAATTCAATATCTCTTCTCCCGCTTTTTCGTCCTCCAAACCCAGCAATATCTGGGTGAGGAGCACCATCTTATCGGGCTCATCAAGAACCCTATTGGGAAGCCTCAGGGCGAAATTGAGGGTCTCCTTAATGATTTCCTTCGTTTCATCTATGTATCCTCTCTTCGCACCCACCCATATCTCATAAAAAATTGGTTCAAACATTTCATAATTAAGCCTTCTTTTCCCCTTCAATCTCGCTAAAACATTCCTTACCTTCTCCCAATTGGGCTCTTCTTTGTCGGGCTGGGGAAGATGAAGGGTTAGAGCCATATGCAGAGCTGTTGTGAGCTTATCAAAATCTTCCTTTATCGCCCCTCCTAATTCCCATATCTCGTTCTCCAATTCCTCGCCTTTCTCTCCCAGATTTGATTCCTTGAGTGCCTCTGCGAATGAAGTGAAGAGGGATGGGGAAAGGTTTCCCTTTATTCTTTTGATTATCTCAATAGCCTTTTTGAAAAGGGGGATGGCGGAATCGCCAAGACCCGCTTTTCCGATTGATTCTATCACGCCGGCAAGCGCATTCTGCTTCGCCTCCTTGTTTTTAATCCCAGCGATGGAGGCGAGGATTCTCTCAAATAGAACGGGTGCGGTCTCAGATTTGAAGGAATCGTTCATCTTATCACCTCATTGTTCTTAATTGAAATTATATTAAGGGAAAAGAGGGATTTTGGGAAGATGGATGGGCAATTGACATTGCGAAGGATTTGGCTTTTTTCATTGCGAGGAGCGAAGCGACTTTTCCCCTTTTTTTCATTGCGAGCCTGACTGCGTCAGCAGTCAGGCGTGGCAATCTCATATTTAATGCCAAGTAAGGAATTAGATTGCCACGCCTCCCTTACGGGAGGCTCGCAATGACATCTCTACCTGTCATTGCGAGGAGCGGAGCGGCGAAGCAATCTAATGAGATTGCCACGGCTTCCCTTCGGGAAGCCTCGCAATGACAATTAGTCGTCATTGTGAGGAAGCACCCTTTCTGTCATTGCGAGCCTGAACGCAAAAGCGTTCAGGCGTGGCAATCTCTTTGTTAAAAGGATTGGCTTCGCTAATTCTTCCTTTTTGGAATACGAGATTGCCACGCCTCCCTTACGGGAGGCTCGCAATGACAAAGAGGCAGGAAAAAGACGAAATTGCCACGCCTCCCTTACGGGAGGCTCGCAATGAAAAGAGGCAGGAAAAAGACAAGATTGCCACGCCCGCCTTTCGGCGGTCTCGCAATGACAAAGAGGCAGGAAAAAGACAAGATTGCCTCGCCCGCCTTTCGGCGGGCTCGCAATGACAAAGAGGCAGGAAAAAAAGATCGCCTCGCCCGCCTCCGGCGGGCTCGCAATGACAAAGAAAGCAAAAGAAAGGATTGCGAGGGCTCCCGAAGGGAGCCCTCGCAATGACAGACTTTCCTAAATTGGGGTTACCACGCCAGACCGATTTCCTCTCATTCTTTTTCAACTCATCAAAAACCTTCACCTATTCTTCTCCTTAACATTATAATTTATTACCGCTATGAATTTGTTTCGGTCAGCGGAAGTCTTATTTTTAAGATTCTTTCTCTTCTTGTTAATAATCGGCTTGGCTATGCCGAAGAGAGCATCTGCGGGATCGGGAATTACATCGCCACCGCCGGAAATCGTTAAGGCGTTCAATCTCTCCCCCTTCTATAAGAAATTCCTGGAAGCCGGCGGTCTGCCCATCGTTGCCTCCGGGAAGGTCTCCGATTACGCCCTTTTGGAGGCAAGATATATCATAAATAATATGCTCGCCGGACGAGAGGATATCCGCAAAGCCCTCATCGCCCACAAAATAAGGGTGGCTATAATGGCGCCAACTGAACTGACAACAAACATCCCAGAACACAGCGATTTGGAGCCGAAGGAATATTGGGACCGCCGTGCCAGAGGATTGGGCGCCACTCTGGAGCGTCCCGCAGTCTCCTGCGGCGAGGAAAATCTCCTCTGCTATCCAGGCGACCCCTACTTCGGGGAGAACATCCTAATCCACGAATTCGCCCACGCAATCCACGAGATAGCAATGGCTGATATAGACCCCACCTTCGATTCCCGCCTCAAGGAGGCTTTTGAGGAAAGCAAAAAGGAGGGACTTTGGCAGGGAACCTATTCGGGAACGAATCATCACGAATATTGGGCGGAGGGCGTGCAGATTTGGTTCAATGCGGGAGCAAGCCTGCTCGGCGACCATAATTTCGTCTCCACGAGAGAGCAATTGAAAGCATACGACCCTCGCTTGGCTAAACTGCTGGAGGAAGTCTTCCCCAATAATAACTGGGCTTGGATTCCTCCCATCGTGAGAGGGGATTTAGCCCATCTCAAGGGAATTGATTTCTCAAAATCCCCCAAGTTCGCTTGGCCGAAGGAACTGGAGGAAGCATTTAAGAAATTCAGCGAGAGGGTGGAGAAGGAAGCCCGCTCTCCTCTCACGGATACAGTGAGCGTGAGCAAGAAGATGCGCACTTGGAGCCTCCGCAATGGTAAAGAGGTTCAGGCTCTCTTCGTGCGGGAGGCAAACGGCTTCGCCGTCCTGAGGGATGGTGAGGGAAAGCTGATAGGGATTAAATTGGAGGAGCTGAGCGTTCCCGACCTCCAATATATAGCCAATATCCGTGAGCTCTCAAATGATTTCCGCATCTGGCACCTCTCAAACATAGATGCGGATAAATCCGCTCCTCCCGAGCTAAAAGCTAAGCTCCCCCAAACCCTCACCGCTTCCTTCCTCAAAATCGTGGGAATCGATGCCAGGTTCTCGGAGGCGGTCCTCGTCCTCATAACGGAAGATTTGAAGAAGGTCAGCTATCCCCTACGCATATTCAGCTCAGAGGACCAAGAATATGCGAAACGCAAGGACGAGGAAAGGAAGGCGAGATTGCCCAAGCCGAGCGGAGAATATTCAATTTGCTGGAATGAATGCGCCTATAACCCTGAGAAGGATAAGGGAAGCTTCAACTATGTCACCACTCCCCATTTCATCTTCTTCTATGGGAACGATAAGAACGGCAGCGGAAAGGCTCTCTTTGAAGAGCCGGGCTTTTTGGAGAGGAACCAGAGATACTTTGAGCAGCTCTGGAGCTTCTACGAAACGGAGATGGGAGTAAAGATGCCCTACTCCAATTCCTCTAAGAAATGCAAGATTCCCGTTTACATCACGGGCACGGGTCTCCCCCAGCACAAGGAGGGATGGGCTTTCGGCGGGCACGATTTGGTTCTTCACCCCGGGGCTATGGGCGATGGCTCAAGCGTTGTTCCCCACGAGTTCACCCATTGTATGCAGTTTTACCTTGGAGGATTCCGCAACAGCCCCTATGTGGGATGGTTCTGGGAAACCCATGCCAACTGGAGCTCCCATCAATGGCACCCGGGCTATCCGCCCGTCTTGGAGGGCTATGCGGAGAGGGCTCATTACGAGCTGAACTCCTCAAGAATGAACTACGGCTCCTGGCCCTTCCTCCAATATCTCGCCGAGCATCCCTTCTTCGGTCCCTCTTTCTGCTACGAAATCTGGGAGAAGAATCGCAAAAACGAGAAGGACGAATCAATAGAGGACCCATTCCAGACGATAATGCGCCTTGGCAAGGAGAAGGGAATATTCCATAACGAAGTGAAGGATTTCGGCGACATAATAGGAGAGCTCGCAGGTCATATGGCGAATTGGGACTTCGTCCACAAATACTTCTATCAAAGGACGATGATTAACCATCAGAGGAACATCTCTCAAGCTGGTCGCTGGAGAGTCCTCCTTCAACCCGTTCCCGACCGCCCGATGTGGTATAGACCGATTTACAGCCATTCCCCTCGTCAATACGGCATCAACATAATTGACCTCATTCGCGCTCCCTCCGCAGAAGAAGTTGAGGTGAGATTTGAGGGAATAGGAGATGAAGCGGAGGGTTCAGATTGGCGAGTGACGCTTGTGGCGATTGATGATAAAGGTGAATGTCGCTACAGCCCTATGCTGAGGGGAAGCAAGGGCACGATAAAGATGAGGCTGAAGCCAAATGAGCAAAGATTAGCCTTAGCAATTGCCGCAACGCCGAGCTTTTATAAGCCTATGCAATTTCGCCCTGGCTACAATGTGAAGAGACGCCATCCCTATGAGGTCTTCTTCAAGGGTTGCTATCCCTCGCCTTTCCCTCCCCTTCCACCTTCTCCTCAAGTTTCCGGTCATCGCCATCCCAATGGCGGAGGATTCGTAGCGGAGACCGCCTTCGTTGCTCCCACAGCTTATGTCGCTCCAAATGCCAAGGTTCTGGGAAATGCGAGGGTGGAGGGAAATGCCCGGATTGAGGATTACGCGGTCGTTAAGGATTCAGCTGTCGTTTCCGATAACGCTATAATCTCGGACTTCGCCATCGTCTGCGGAAGGGCTAAGGTCTTGGAGAACGCAAGGGTAAGGGAATGCGCTATGGTGAGCGATAATGTCACGCTGAAAGGAAATGCGAGAGTGCTTGAATATGCCTATCTTCTGGGAGATGGGGTTGTGAGCGGAAATGTTTTGGTAAAGGGATTCGGCGAGATAATGACGAATAAGAACACCGAGCTCACGGGCGGAATCGTGGCGGGCGAGGATTTGGAGGTCTGGCTCGTTGACTATCCCAAGCCGAAGATAGAATATGGGCTGATTTACGGCTACAACAATAGGGAAATCCTTGAGAGAGAGCAGAGAGATAACAAATATCTCTACGCTTATTGGGACTTCTCCCGACCGCGCAGGCAACTCCTCTTGGATTCCTTCGCCGATAACGATGGGACTTTGAGGGGAAATCCCTCCTTCGGAAAAGAGGGAAATCGCACATTCATCCAATTGAACGGCAGAAATCAATATGCGTTTGTTGAGGGGCATATCGTTGATTCGCCAGAGACCACGATTGATTGCTGGCTCTATAGGGAGGGCGAGGGTAAGCAATGCTTGTTTGCCTTTATGGGAAGGGATTCTCTCCTCGCCTTCTATCCCTCAAATAAGGAGAACAAGGCGGAGCTGAGATTGATGAAGGATGGGAAAGTGGAAAGCGTTATCGCGCAGAAATCCGTTGAGATAGGTAAATGGACGAGGGTGACGATTATGATGGGGAATGGGGAAGGGAGAATATATATTGATGGGAAGCTGGTGGGAGAAGGGAGATTGGAGCTCAAGCCGGAGGATATAGGGGCGAGATATGGATATATCGGGAGGGATGTAAGGGGTGGATATTTCAAAGGGAGAATAGGTGGCTTGGCGGTGTTCAGGAAGGCTTGGGGAAGCGTGGAGGAAATGCCCCAGCCGGCTGAAATCGTGAAAGAGGTGAAGTCCGTTCCACCAACGCCCTAAGGGGATTAAAGCCTTGATTTGAGCGAATCAACGACCTCGTTTAGCGAGGAGAGAAGGAGGAGAAGGCGGTTCAATGGCGGACGCCTCTCTATCTGCCAGAGCTCCTTCTCCTCCTCAATATAAGATAGAGCCAATTCCCTTCTCATAAAGAAGACCCTGGGGACGATGTGATTCTCCAATTCCAGAATTTCCAGCGTCTTTCTTCCCTCTTTCAACATCTCATCGCAGAGGGCGAAGGAAAAGGAAATGGGAGAGGGAGAATAATAGGAGAGATGGATTTCTCTTTTATCCCTTTTTATGAGATTGAATTTCTCAAGGAGGAAGAGAAGGGATTGAAATGTGTCCTTGCTCCGTTTGTTCATAAGGGAGTAGAGGAATTCGCTCGCCGATTCTCGGGATATTTTCTCTTTATCTATGTTTTCGCTGAGGAAGATGGCGAAATTCTTTATATAGGGGAAATTCTTTATCACCTGCCAATAAACGAGCTCCATTTTGGATTTATCATCTTTGAGATGGGGGAAGAGATGGACGAGGGGATGTTTGTTTATTTTTCCCGATTTGTCTCGGAGCTCCAATAAATTCAAGGCATAATCTATCGCCCTTTTTCTCGTTTTCGGTGAGGGGAAGGGAAGATGTGAGTCCAGCCATTGACGGAGCTCTTGGAGATTCTCAAATTCTCGGCTTTTCTCCAAAGTGGATATCAAAGTGGAAGGAAGAATATGATTTCCAAACGGCATTTTAAAATTTATAAGGGATGGTGGAAATTTTTGCAAGCTTTATTGAGGGAGGCTGTGTGTCTTTAATTAAGAAACTAAAAAATCTGTCATTGAGAGCCCGCCGAAAGGCGGGCGTGGCAATCTCAAATCCTCTGTCATTGCGAGGGCTCTCCTATGGAGAGCCCGTGGCAATCTATTTAAAAAATAGATTGCCACGCCTGACTGCTGACGCAGTCAGGCTCGCAATGACAAAAAGGAAAAAGTCGCTCCGCTCCTCGCAATAAAAAACATCTCACTTGCGGGGAGTGAAGATTGCCAAGGGGACGCACATCTCCCAGAGGGATATGCCTCCGTGGACAGCCATCTCTCCCTCCAACTTCTCCCTCTTGAACATAAAATTCCCATAAGCCAGATAATAATTATCCGTATCGGGCAATCCCCAATTCCTCGCCTCCTCCCTCCTAATCAATAGAACCTCCTTCTCCCTCAATTCATATCTCTTGGGATTTCTATAATATCTTCCACTTCTGCCCACAGCTTCGTCGTGCATCTCCCAGGGAACGAAGGTCGTCCGCCCCACCCATATGCTTCCATGGTCGGAGGTTATCACCAAAACGGCTGAATCCCTCTTCACAGCCGAGAGGAGCCCCTTCAGAGGAAGAAAATCATATTTCGTCTCAACAAAGGCAAGCAACTCCCCTTCCGATTCCGCTACCCTACCCGCCAGATGGGTCAGCTCGTCCGTGAAATTCAGGATGAAAGCCTTCAAATCCGCCCTCTCCCGCAAAGCCCTTTCCCAATCCTCCCTCCTCTTACAATAAATCACGCCCTTCCCCTTACCAATTTTCTCCTTAACCCAATCCTGTAAGAACTGCTCCTCCCTTTCGTTAGTTGAAAGGGCATAGCTTCCGTATCTATTAACTATCTGAAAGGGGAATTCTCCCGCGAAAATGGAATTGCGAGAAAACAGCGTTGCGGTGGGAAGAATGGCGAAACATCCCTTATCCACGAAATCATAACCTTCCATCTCCCTCCTTATCCTTTCCTCCATAATAGCCCATTGAGAATAGGTCATACCATCTATTACGAGAAGGTAGACGGGCAAATCGCTCTTGAGATAGGGACGAACCGCCTCAGCCAAAACATCGCAGGATAGCCTCGGGCGAGGCTTCTTCATCCATTTCGGATAGCTTTTCAGGATGAAATTGACGAATAGGGAATTGAAATACTCCCTTTCTCTTCTCCACTCTTTAAAAAGCTCTGAATCCAATGGGATTTCCTTGAAGTTCCTCCACTGAAGGGCGAACTCCCTCGCCAACGATAGCCACTCCTGCGCCTGCTCCTCCTCGCTTCTCTTCTCATCTGGCAGTGAAAGATTTGAGAGAAAACTTGAACAATCTATTACAGCTTCCAGCTTCTTTGAAGCCCTCCCCTTTTCCTTAAGGGATAGGGCGCAATCCAAAACTTCTTTATCCCTCCTGTTCTTGCAAAGATGGCTGGCGAGCTTCTCGCTAAGAAGCTCGTAGAAGAGCTCTGGCAGGAGAGGAGAATGGATTGGCTTCAGAGGGATTTTATCAACGATTTCCCTCCAATCTATTCTCTCGCTTGCTTCCCTGAGCATCTCGCTTGGCATTAAGGAGCTACGGGAAATAATGGCTCTTGCTCTCTCATCAGCCCCTAAATAACATCCGCTTTCCTTTTCGATAAAGGCAATCAGCATCTCGCTGAGAAGGGAAATGAATCTCTCCCTATCAAGGAGCTCCTCCGAAGAAAAACCGATTTCTATTAAATTCTGAAGATATGGATTGATGAATTCAGCGGGAATTCCCCTCCCCTCCGAATGATATGCCAAAAGGAGGTTATAGGAATCCTCAAGCGAGGGATGGAAAGGGATGGGAACTCCAAGGAGAATGCGGAGGAGGAACTCGATCGTTTCCTGATAATTCCTGTGAAACTCGTCTAAATGGGGAGCTGCTTTCTCCAGAAGCTCCCTACTTACGAGTATATCATCTACTATGGGATGGAGGGAGGGGAATAGGAGGGATGGTTTGATTATGAGCGGATGGGAGCAATATCTGCTAACATCGGGTGGGATGCCCTCTTCCCGAGAGGAGATGATGATTGCTTTGGCGGGCTCGTTCTCCTCCATTTTCGCCCTCAATGGCTCGTAGAAGAGGCGGAAATCTATGGGATTATCGTAAAGATGGAGGGAGAAATCGGAGAAAAATTCCTTCACGACATCCGCGGAAATCCCGAACGGGTCCACTATCCAGAGGAATTTCTCCCTCTCATACAATCTCTCCTCTATCTTCCTTTTTATGATATTGGCTAATTGCATATTCCCCTCAATTTAATCTTATCCTTATCCTGATGTTCTCCCCTTTTTTAGCGATATCCCCTATCGCCTTTCTGATTCTCTCCAGCAAATCGCTCGGCTTATAGATTCCACCATCCCTTATATGGGGACGCAAGTCTATCTCGTAAATCTCCACCTTCCCCAACCCTCTCTTCAAAAGCTCAACAATCTCCTCGTTGAACTCAATGGGCTCGTCATTTAGAAGCTTATCCAGCTTTTCCCTCGCTTTTGGTGTTCCCTTATTAAATTCCTCCCTGAGTTTCTCCTCATTTCCCCTGAGCTCCTCTATCGTGGCATTCCATTCCCTCTCCAATTCCTCTTTCAAACCCTCAATTGCCTCCTTCAACCTTGGTGGATTGGCGGGATTGAATCGGCAGTGCGGGCAGAAAGGGGTATGGTTGAGGCTGTCCTTATAAAGCCTGGTGCAGAGTTGGTTTAGGATACCCTCCATTTTCAGTTCAATCACCTGCGCGGGATGGGAGGCGCCCACTTCGCCCATTATCTCCCAAATCCTTCCGAGGCAAGGAAGCCTTGGGTCTCTCCTCAATTTCTCCAATTCCTCCCTAACTTTCGCCCTCTGACCCACCATCTCTTCGTGAAGAGCTGTATATCTCTCTATATAGCCTTTTTTGAAGAACTCCACCCTATTCAGCCAATTCTCAAGGAACCTGTTATCTAAAATCTTATCGCCCACGAGCTCCGAGAGGAATGCATCCCGGTCCTTCAAAAGCGCATCGCCTTTGGGGAGGGAAATCTGCTGAAGATAATCTATCTCCCTATTCACCATCTCCCGCAATTCGCCGATTTGTGACAGCTTCCTGAATTTCTCCAATGCATCCCTGAATTCCTCAAATCTATTCTTAATCAATTCATACATCTTCATAAAACCTTCCTCGGGAGAGGAATTTTCCCTGATAACTCGGGAGAGGTTCTCCATCCTCTCCCTTATCGTGCCGAGATTCTCCAAAAGCAGGACTTTGTTGAATGGCTCGTGGAACCCCTCAAGAATCCTCTCCAATTGGTCTATATCGTATTTTTCCGCCTTCTCCCTCAACTCGCTCCAGAGGATGGATTTCTGCTCCATCGTATTCGCCTCAACTTCCCTCTCAAGGATGACCTTAGCAAGCTCCAAAACCTCGGGAGGAACGAATATATCCAATAGTTTGAGTGCGTAGTCCTTGCTGACGAAATTGACCCCTATGAGCTCATCAATGTCCTGACGGAAGAACTCCCTCGCCACTCCTCTCACGCTTATAATCCCTTTCCAAACGAGGGCTAAGATAAGGAATTCAACGAGCTCCCCAGTTAGACCGTAAGGACCCGAACGAAGCGCCTCGTATACCTCCCAAACCATCGCTACTTTTTTCGGTCTAATCTTTTCCAGTATCACTTTATAAGGTTCCCTCTCCTCCTGCACAATATATTTCCCCTCTTCTTCCTTAAAGACCAAACCGCTTTCCGAGAGTTGATTGAGGTAGTCAATAAGGGTTTGGGTGCGTGGCGATAGTTCCGCTAAGAGTCGCATTGAATCCTTCAACATCCTCCTGTTTATCTTCCTTGGGAAATAGGGATGCTTTGGATAGAGTTTATCCAAGAGCATCTTGACGCTTTCCTCCACCGCATTGACAAAGGAAGTGGGGAGAGGAGCCTTAAGGAAGGATAGAGAGCCCGTTTTGAAATAAATCTCTTCCACTAAATCATCTACTTTCTCGCTCGCTTCAGCTGACATATCCCTCAATCTTTTCTTCACTGCCTCTTCTAAATCAGTTTGAAGGAGACGAGATATGGCGAGCCTTCTTTTCAAAAGATTCAACTCCTCCGCTCCCAGATTTAAGGGACGCCAGAGGAGGATTTTTTCCTCCGTCAATTCTTTTTCAGAGAGATACTGGGAAGGAAGATTGGGTCTGAGGATAAGCAGATAGAAATCCAGCTCTTTATCCTCTCTGAGAGCTTCCCTCACTTCCCCAAGTATACCCATATCCGCCTCAGCAACGAACCTCACCCATCCCTTTCTATCCGTGTTCCGCCAAGTGACTTTATAACTACAACCCTCCTGCTCAATTCCTTGAGGAGCGCCGAACCTATCCTCCAAGCTTTCCAAAACCAATCTCCAAAGAGATGGCTCGTCATCGCTAATCTTTGATACCTCCACCGCTATCAGCTTCTCTATATCCACACCCTCTAATCTCAGAACATAGATTGCATCCTCGTTTGTCCCCGATTCGTGATGTAAATAACTGCTCGCTTTATATAGCTTCTCCATTTGATGGGCGAACTCCTGATAGTTCAATCCGCTCATTCCCCTATAGAGGATTATCTCCGCTAACTGCTTACAGGTTGCCTTTTCCTTCGCTACATTGAGCATAACGAGCGCCTTTATTGCTTTCTCCATCCAATTCGCCACATCTCTCTCCTCAAACCAACGGGGTAGATTGGATTGGAAGTAGGGAACTACATCCCTTATGTAAGGGGCGAAATTCACCGACATCGCGAGCTCGCTTTCCAAAGCATCGTAGAGGTCGGACACGGTGATGAGGGTATCATAGGGTTCATCTTGAATTTTCAGGGCGCTTTGGGAGAGGAAGCTTATCAGACTCCGCGGTCCAACCTCCCTCACCACTTTTTCATAGATTTGGAGGACGAAGGGATGGACGGGATAAAGGTCAACGAAGGAGGTTTCGTCGAATTGGAGGGAGGGGAAATAATCCTCTCGCAGGGAGGAATAGAGCTTCCTCAGCCTTTCCACCTGTTCATCGTTCTTCTTCAAAACCCTCTCCCTTGCCACCTTTTGGAGATTTACATAGGGGATGGTAAGCCTATCAAATCTTTGGCTTATCCTGTTTAGATTATCAATTTCGGAGCCAGCTCTTGTTGGGTCCAAGATGTCCTCTTGAAGGGAGGCTAAGAGGAAGAAATCGTAGTTTCTTGAGGCTTCACCCAAGTCCCTGAGGAAGGCAATGTCCCTTGCGAAGCTCGCTGAACCCTCCTCTTTACCCCTTAAAAAGTCAAAGAGCTCATCTATGATGAGGACAATGGAGACCCTTTCCCCCAATTTATCCCCAAGGATTTGAAGCGCCCTACCCATAACGGATTCCACTTCCTCCCCTATCCTTGGGATGACGCCGATTCTCTCAAAGAAATTTCTCGCAATCTCCAAAGCCTCATCGGGATTCTTTGATTTGAGATATTCCCATCTTTCGCTTGGGTTTTCCTCACCCCAGAGCTCTTTTAGGAAGTTGAGGAAGCGTGGGTCGCTTTCCGCTGTTTTTATGTATTCGCCGGGGGCAAGGGAAACGGGCTCCTGGATTATATCGCTCAATTGTCTCTCCAATTCCAGCCAGATGTAGTCTCGCAGGTCGGTTTTAGTTGAGGGGAGGTGAATCCAGATTGTGGCAAATTTTTTCTCCCTGAATTGAGGGGCATAGGAGCGAATGGTTTCGTTCCTGACTTTATCCCAAAGCTCTGGATAGGTGAGGAGGTCGCCGAGGAAGGCGAGGAGATGGCTTTTACCGCTTCCATAGCTGCCGATGATGAAGAAGGAATTCTTCTCTCCTCTTTGGAGGAAGCGTTCAAGAAGGAAAGCTATGCGTTGCTCCAATCTCTCATCGGCGACGAAGGTCTCAACTATCTGCTCCGGTATGTGGTCTTTAATCTGGACTACAGCGTCTACTTTTTCAATTTGCACTAAATCCCTGACTTTCATCGTCTTCACCACTTATATTTTATGATTTTCTCTCTTCTGTGCAAAGATGAATGGTTTTTGATGATGGGCTTTCATCATTGCCCGCCGATGGCGGGCAATCTCGTCTTTGAAGGCACAAAAATGTCATTGCGAGGCTTCCCGAAGGGAGGCGTGGCAATCTTGCCCTTTGCCCTCTTTGTCATTGCGAGCCCGCCGAAGGCGGGCGTGGCAATCTCAAATCCTCTGTCATTGCGAGGGCTCTCCTATGGAGAGCCCGTGGCAATCTATTTAAAAAATAGATTGCGAGCCTGACTGCTGACGCAGTCAGGCTCGCAATGACAAAAAGGAAAAAGTCGCTCCGCTCCTCGCATCTATGGGTATAGGTTTTTGATAAGGTGTTGGTCTCCTCAACTCTTATGGGATCGTCCTCATAGACCCAAATTATAAAATACATTATTTAACATAAACGATACCACCTTTTCTCTCCCCTCAATTAGAAAAGACTTCAATTTTATTTATAATTGCTATTTCTACGCATTATCCCTCCCTCGTTTCCAAAACCTATACCCCTGCCAGCAATGACAAAAACATCCTCGCAATGAGAGAAACAAACTATTTCAATTCCACTATCGTTGCCCCGTAACTGCCCTCACTTACATCCGCCAACCTTATGCTCTCAACCAACTGATGCCCCTTCAAATAATCCCATACCGCCTTCCTCAATATCCCTTTCCCCTTCCCGTGAATAATCCTCAACCTCTTCACCCCCTCAAAATAAGCCTTATCAAGCTCCTTATCCAACTCATATAACGCCTCTTCAACGGTCATCCCACGCAAATTTACCTCCCTAACCATAGGCGAGATGGGAACATAACGAGAGATTAACGGCACTTCCTCCTTTCTCTCCTCTAACCTGCTCAATTGAGAGGGTGGAACCCTCATCCTCTTCCCCTCAATATCCACAATCACCCTCTCCCCTTTTATATCCACAACCGTCCCCTCCTTTTTTATCGTCTCAAGAAGGACTTTATCCCCTATCCTGAAAGCGGGCGCTTCCGCTCCTTTAACGCTCTCCCATATCCTCCTCCATTCCTCCCTCTTTTCCCTTTTCTTGCCCTTCTCCCTCAATATCGCCTCCACTTTCCCCTCAACCTCCCTCAGAAATTCCTCCGCTTTCTCCCTCGCGGAACGCAAAATCCCTTCCCTTTCCTCCTCCAACTCCTTGATTTTTCTCTCATATTCCTCTCTCAATTGCTTTTCCCTTTCCCTCTCCTCCCGCAGGGACTGCCTCTCCTTTTCTATCTCAGCGATAATTTCCCCATATGGTTGGGAATAATCCATCAACTCCCTCGCCCTGGAGATTATCTCCTCCAACAACCCAAGCCTCTGGGCTACATCAACAGCGTGGCTCCTCCCCACCGCATCCATAACGAGATTGAAGGTGGGCTTCAGGGAAACGGGGTCGAATTCAAAGGATGCACCCCTTATATGGGGATTGATGAAGGGAAGGAGCTTGAGCTCGGAGAAATGGGTTGCGACGAGAAGGCGGACATCTTCCTTATTTGCGAGGTATTCAACGATAGCCCTTGCGAGGGCTGAGCCCTCAGCGGGGTCCGTGCCAGCGCCCAACTCGTCAAGCAGGATGAGGCTCAATCCCTGGATATTATCCAAAATCCTCTTTATCTGTCTTATGTGGGAGGAGAAGGTGGAAAGGCTCTGCTCTATGCTCTGCTCCTCGCCTATATCGGCAAGGATTCTCTCAAATATCGGCAGGGTTGACTCCTCGCTCGCCGGGATATATAGACCGCATTGCGTCATATAAGCGAGCAAACCCACCATCTTAAGGGTGGTGGTTTTACCGCCCGTGTTTGGACCGGTTATTATGAGGACTCTCTTTTGGGGAGTTAGTTCAAGGGAAACGGGAACGGCGGAATCCTTCGGGAGAAGGGGATGGCGAGCCTCCTTTAAACGAATTCTACCTTCCGTGTTCAAGCTCGGCTGAAAGGCGTTGAGGGAAAGGGCAAATTTCCCCTTAGCCAAGGCAAAATCAATGATTCCAACGACATCCCTCGCCCTCATTATAGCGCTTGCCCTCCCCTTCACTACTCCACTCAACTTCCTCAATATTCTAACCCTTTCCTCTTCCTCCTCTTTCTCCAGCTCCCTTAACCTGTTTCCCTCCTTCACGATTGCCAATGGCTCAATGAAGAGGGTAGAACCGCTTGATGAGGTGGAATGGACGATTCCTTCTATTTTATCCCCAAATTCCCTCCTCACCGCAAGGCAAAAGCGTCCCTCCCTTAAAGTTATTATCCTATCCTGAAGATACCTCTGAATGGCGGGAGAATTAATCATTGACTCCAATTTATCCTGTATAATTTTTCTCGTATTTCTTATACTTTCTTTAACAACCCTCATCCTCTCGCTTGCGTTATCCCTTATCTTCCCATCATCGGAGATGGCAGATGTGATTGTAGCGATGAGTTGAGTGAAATCCTGGATTCTCCTCGCCAAGCTTGAGAGGTGGGGAGAGGAATCCCTTCTTTCAAGGAGAAAAGATTTGATGCGCTGGGCAAGTAAAAGGAATTCCCTTATCTCGATAAGCTCGTTCTCCTGCAAAAAGCCTCCCTTCTCCACCCTTTGGATGAGGGGCTCTACATCGGTTGTCTCTTTTAAAGGTGGAGCGAAGCGGAGAAGTTCAATCGCCTCCCCCGTTTCCCTCAGGCTCGTCCTAACGGTTTCAATATCAGTTGAAGGGGAAATCCTCTCCACCCTCTCCTTCCCCATAGGAGTGAGGCAATGGGAGAGGAGGAGATTCTTAATCTTTTCCCATTCAAGGGAGCGGAGGGTTATTTCATCCGCTATTTGCATTTACTAAATTGTATCCAGCTCACCTCTCAAGCCCTGCAGAGCTACCTCTCCCGCTCCGTAGAGACCGGGATATTCACCCAATTTCGCTGGAACTATCTCCACAATGCTTGCGAGCTGGGGAATCGCCTTCTGGAGAGCGGTTTCCCTTGCGGGTTTGAGTATCAACTCCCCTGCGTTTATCACCCCTCCTCCCAAAACCACAACCTTTGGATTGAAGAGATTGATGATATTGGCGATCCCCAGACCGAGCCAAAATCCCGCCTCCTGAAAGACCCTTAAGGATAGAGCATCTCCTTGTGAGGCGGCTTGAGCAACGAGCCTTGCGGTAACCCTCTCTATATCGCCCCTCACCAGCTGGAGAAGGAGGGATTGGGGGTTATGGAGAAGGAGCTCTTTAGCTCTCCTCGCTATTGCCGTTCCCGAGGCGAGCGCCTCAAGGCATCCCCTTCTTCCGCAACCGCAGGGTGGTCCGAAGGGGTCAAGTTTCTGATGTCCGAACTCGGCGGCATTATCTCCCGCTCCGTGAAATATATGACCCTTTATAACACATCCTCCGCCTATTCCCGTTGAGACGGTGAAATAGCAAACGACGCTTGCCCCTTGCCCAGCGCCATAGATAGCCTCGCCGAGCGCGGCTGCGTTTGCGTCGTTATCAATGAAGGAGGGAGCGGAGAATTCTTCCTCAAAGATTCTTCCAATTGGGATGTTATCCCAGCCTGGCATATTGGGAGGAGAATTGATTGTCTTCGCCTTCCTATCTATTGGACCGGGAACAGCCATCCCGATTCCATCTATCCTATCCCAGCCTACCTCCTTCAAAACCCTGTGGCTGGCTTCTATAAGCCTCTTGATTATATCCTCGGGACCCTTTTCCACCTCTGTTTGGAGAACCTCATTGGCGAGGAGGTTCCCATCAAAGGCTCCCGCCCTCATCCTCGTTCCGCCTAAATCTATCGCTAATATGCGTGGCATCCTTTTCCCTCCTTATCAATATAAATCTTGGGGGAAATCAATCATTTGACCATTGGCATTGCTCGCCATCTCTATCACCGCTATCACCCTTCTCGCTTCCTCCGGTTTAACGGCGAGCTCCTCTCCCTTGAGTAGGTGAGCGGAGATGTTCTTATAATAAGCATCCCATTGGTCATTTTTATAGGGAAGCGTTCCCTCCATAATAACTCCATCTACTTGCTTCCTCAGGCGAAATCCCTTTGCTCCCCATTCATCCTCAAGGCTCCCCTGCGTTCCGAGGATGAACCATCTTTTCTTCTGCGCCATTGCTATTGAGGACATCTGGACATAGGCAACGGCGCCGTTCTCAAACTGGATTATCCCTTCCACATTGTCCTCGTTTGTGACATCAGTCCAGAGTAGCTTATGAGTAAAGCCACCCACTCTCTTAACCTTTGAGGGAATCAATCCCAAAATCCAGTCAACGAGATGAGCTCCCCAGTCATAGAGGGCACCACCAGAGAGTTCTTTATAGGAGCGCCACCAGGGACCGGGATGATGATAACCTCCCATAAACATTTCTAAATGGAAGATATCACCGATTAAGCCGCTCTCAACCGCGGATTTAAGGGCGAGGTAATCGCCATCCCATCTGCGATTGTGGAAGACGGAAAGCATAACCCCCTTCTCTTTCGCCAAGTTTATCATATCCGTTGCCTCTTTAGTGGATATGCAGAAGGGTTTATCTATGACGACATTCTTGCCAGCGGAGAGGAACTGCATAGCGAGAGGATAATGGGTGTTGTGGGGTGTCACGACGACGGCGAGGTCGAATTGGCAATCTTTTAGGAGGTCATCGGTGGAATTATAGGTTTGGATGAAGGGGAAATCCTTCTTCGCTTGCTCGGTGCGCGCTTTATCTATGTCGCAGACGGCGACGAGCTCTAAGCCATCGGTTGAATTGATGAACTCGCTATGGAGCTTTCCCATACCATAGCCTATAACGGCGCATTTGACTTTTTCCATAAGCGAACTCTCCTTTCTTTTTTCTCTGTAATTATAAGGTAGCTTCTTTCTTCGTCAATAAAGAGGATATGCTTTTACCTTTACCGATAGCCGCCGAAGGCAGGCATGGCAATCTCCCCTTTCTGTCATTGCGAGGCTTTCCGTAAGGAAAGCCGTGGCAATCTCGTAGTTAAAGCCAAAAAGGGATCGCTTCGTCGCTTCGCTCCTCGCAATGACAGCGGAGGGGGTTGTCATTGCGAGCCTGCCGAAGGGGGCGTGGCAATCTCCCCTTTCTGTCATTGCGAGGCTTTCCGTAAAGGAAAGCCGTGGCAATCTCATTAGATTGCTTTGTCGCTTCGCTCCTCGCAATGACAGGTAGAGATGTCATTGCGAGGGCTCTCCATAGGAGAGCCCGTGGCAATCTCGCCCTTTGCCCTCTTTGTCATTGCGAGCCCGCCGAAAGGCGGGCGTGGCAATCTCGTATTTCCAAAAAAGGATTGGGAAACTTATCATTTAAAAATAGATTGCGAGCCTGACTGCTGACGCAGTCAGGCTCGCAATGACAGAAAGGGTGCTTCCTCACAATGACAACTAATTGTCATTGCGAGCCTCCCGAAGGGAGGCGTGGCAATCTCGTATTTAAAAAAGAAGGGGTCAGTGAAACCGATACTTTGAAAACAGAGATTGCCACGCCTGAATGCTAACGC
>Ga0080004_1084591_pt1 | contig 19112 bp, 17 predicted proteins | sample WasSprMetagenome_FD_69207 | JGI IMG/M metagenome (GOLD analysis project Ga0080004, IMG submission 69207) | Sulfidic aquatic microbial communities from Washburn Spring, Yellowstone National Park, USA - WS (SPADES assembly) (version 2) | ecosystem: Environmental > Aquatic > Thermal springs > Hot...
AGACAGGGATGCCACTTTCCTCTTCAAAATCAGCAAATTCGCACAAAGCGCCTTTAGCCGCTAAGACCGCTGTGACGATGCCGCTGTTCAAGGCGGGGTCAGAACGAGCGATGAAGGCTCTGATGTAAGGCGGGTCATCACCGAATTTTTCCCGATGAAGTCTCAAATAGTCGTCAAGCAGTTTTTTCGCGTCCACCAGCAATTCAGGCGTTTCGATGAGTGGGATGACTTGAAGCCTGTAAAGAGGTCTACCGTTGCCGAACATCTGTCGCTCCAAATTAGCCGCTTGCTCAAAACTTTCCTGCAAATAAATCAACTTCCATGCCTCGTCGCACATGGGGAGGATGACCTCAAACAACGGCGGCGAAAACATGTTCAAGTCGCGGGCGAGTTCTTCAGCGGTCAAAATGCTCATGTATGCCCGAGCCAGACGGTAACCTCTCTCAAGCCATATGTTGGGCAGGCGAAAAGTCAAAAAGACATCGCGCCCCAACTGGCGTTGAAGGAAAAAGTTGAAATGCTCGCTGTAAAGCCTGTCAACGACCGCCTCGTCAACGAACTTCCCCTCCCAGTCCCACATGTATTCCTCGCAGCCCAGCTCAGCAAAATCAAGGTAGCACTCAAAGACTTCGTCGTAAGAACTGATGAAAGCGTCGCCGTTGGTCTTCCAATATGGCGGCGACGCATTGTCGGGATGCTGAGTCGCCATCGTGGCAGGAATCCGCCTCTCCGCAATGTATACGCTCATGTCGCACCTCCTTCTAACACCTCAAGCGCGACTCCTGCGAGTTCCCAAAGCGTCTCGATGTTCCGCTCGTTCAATTCACGGGCGGTATGGGAAAATGTCCGTATCTTCTGGCTTGCCTTGCAGTGCCCTCAAGAAGCGTTCGTCAGTCACGCGGAGTTGGAAACGCCCTTCACTTATTTCGCGCAACGCTCGGGTAACAGGATTTTCGTCAGAGCGCTCACGCTCCGGGCTTTCAACGAGTTGGCGCGCTCGTTCCGATACTGCCAGAACAAGCAAAAACTTGCTCCTCATCCCCTCAGGCAACCGACTGAGTTGATACTGTAGGTCGTTCAAAAGCACCGATTCAGGCACAGACAACTCCCTTTCCTGCTCCATGCCTTTGGAGCACCTCCGAGACGGTAGGAAGTTTCAGCGCAAAATGATAGCGCACGGTTTTCGAAAAATCAAGCGGTGTGGCGAGCGGGAAAGCCCACCACACCGCTTTGGTTTTCTGTCAATTTCCAGGGTCACTCTTTCTTCTCCTCAGGCTTCTCTACAACGAGTGCCTCAGTTGTCAGGAACAGGGTGGCGATGCTGACGGCGTTCTCCAAAGCGGTGCGGACAACCTTGAGAGGGTCAACAATCCCAGCCTTGACCAAGTCCTCAATCTCGCCGGTAAGGGCGTTGAACCCAAACCGCTCATTTTGGGTCTCTTGCTGCTTCGCTCGGACTTGCTCGACGATGATGGAACCATCGACACCAGAGTTCTCAGCAATTTGCCTCATGGGCTCCTCCAGAGCCCGTTTGACAATCCTGAAACCAATCCTCTCATCCGGATGGCTGTCTTTCGGCTCCTCCAACTTGCTGGCCACATAGACGAGCGCTGCACCGCCGCCTGGCAGGATACCTTCCTCAACAGCAGCCTTGGTGGCGTTGAGAGCATCCTCAAAGCGATGCTTTCGTTCTTTCAATTCGGTTTCAGTTGGCGCACCGACTTTGATGACAGCGACGCCGCCGGCGAGTTTAGCGAGTCGCTCTTCAAGTTTCTCGCGGTCGTAGTCGCTTTCGGTCTCTTCAATTTGCTTGCGGATTTGCTGGATGCGAGCAGCGATTTCTTCCTTCCGACCTCCGCCTTCAACGATGGTTGTCTTCTCTTTCTCAACGATCACTCGGCGAGCAGTTCCGAGGTCTTCAAGTTGAACATTCTCGATCTTGACGCCCAAGTCTTCGCTGAAGAACTTGCCACCGGTCAGGATAGCGATGTCCTGCAGGATAGCCTTCCTGCGTTCGCCGAAGGCTGGAGCCTTCACGGCGCAGCATTGCAAAACTCCCCTCAACTTGTTGACGACAAGGGTTGCAAGGGCATCGCCCTCAACATTTTCAGCGATAATGAGCAGAGGGCGACCTGCACGGGCAACCTTCTCAAGCAGGGGCACCAGTTCGAGGGCAGAAGTCAGTTTCTTTTCGTGGATGAAGATGAGCGGGTCTTCAAGCACACACCTCATCGTCTCAGGGTCAGTGATGAAGTAGGGGGAAATGTAACCTCGGTCAAACTGCATGCCTTCGACGACTTCGACGGTTGTCTTGGTGCCTTTGCCTTCCTCAATCGTGATGACGCCATCCTTACCGACCTTATCCATAGCCTCAGCGATGATCTCACCAATTTCGGGGTCGTTGCCAGCGATGGTGGCGACATGCTGAACCTCTTCTTTGCTGGTTACAGGGATAGCAAGTTTGCGCAGGTGTTCCACTGCTTGCTTCAACGCCTTCTCCATCCCTCGCTTTAGGAAAACTGGGTTAACTCCAGCAGCGACGACTTTCAAACCTTCCTTCAGCATCGCCGCAGCCAAGACAACGGCTGTTGTTGTCCCGTCACCAGCGACATCGTTTGTCTTGCTGGCTACTTCCCTCATCAACCGAGCGCCCAAATCTTCAAATTTGTCTGTCAAGTCAATCTCCTTAGCAACTGTCACGCCGTCCTTAGTTACTAACGGCGAACCCCACTTTCGATCCAAGACGACGAGGCGTCCTTTTGGACCGAGGGTAGCAGCCACTGCTTGGGCAACCTTGAATGCCCCACGAGCCAAGGCTTGGCGTGCGTGTTCGTGGAATATCAGTTGCTTTGCAGCCATCCCACTTCACCTCCTCAGGCATCAAGTTTGCAAGTTGTGCGAGAGGTTTCACTCCTCAATGACGGCGTAGATGTCGTCGACGCTGAGCAAGATGTGCTTTTCGCCGTTGAGTTTGATCTCGGTTCCGGCGTATTTGCTGAAGATGACGGTATCGCCGGGCTTAACGCCCAACTCTTCAAAAGGCACGACCCTCCCATCCTTCAACTGCTTGCCGGAACCAACAGCGATAACCTTCCCCTTGAAGGGCTTTTCCTTTGCCGTGTCTGGCAGGTAAATCCCTCCGGGTGTCTTCTCCTCTTCCTCCATGACCTTGACGAGCACCTTGTCAGCGAGAGGCTTGACCACTACTGCCATCCTGCAGTCACCTCCTCATGAGCGTTCGCAGATTTCTTCAAGGGCAAACCGAGATGGAGTCAAACGAGGACGCGACGAAGCCATAAAGAATTTTAAACGCCGCCGCCCGTCCTGTAAAGACAAACGAAAAGTGCCCAAGCAAACCACATTGACTTTGGCAGCGATTGAAGGAGAACTCTTGGGCAACAAATTCGCCGTTTTCCTCGCATCTCGTTTCGAGGCGTGTAAAACCGTAACTCGCAAAGTGTCTTGTGGCTCGTTCAATTTGCGCAGCCCTTCACTTAGCCTTCTTCTCGAGTAGGCTGAGCACTTCCTTAATTCGTTCTGCTCGTCGTTTTGCCCACTCCGCAGCAGGTGACTTAGGGTCAACTTTCACAACGAGCGAAAGCGGGTTGAAATTGCGCATTTGTGACGGGTCAAATCGCGGACCGCCACCTGGTCCACCAGGTCCTCCGGGACCTGCGCCGAAACCGCCGCCTGGTCCGCCCTGTCCGCCAGGTCCTCCTGGTCCCCCGGGACCTCCGCCGGGACGACCAAATCGTGGAAGTTGAATTCGCTGCAGGGCATTGAGTTGGTCAGGCTTCAAAACGGCTTTGACTTTCCTGAGGGCTTCCTTTGCCTCGTCAGCCGTCAGTTTCTCCTTCTTTGTCAGCGGTTGGAAGATTTCAAGCAACTTTTTGGCTTGGTCTTTAGTCAACGCCGTTGGACCACCCTTTTTCTCCAATTCGCCCAACTTGAGAAAGATCTCCCGCAACTGGAAGTGATACTTGTGCTCCTCACGGAACTTCTGCCACTGAGCCGCCATCTGAGGTGGCGGCTGAGCAATTCCTGCCGCTGCAAGCAACGCCGTCACGCTAAAAGCGATGCTCCATCGCAACATCTTAACGCACCTCCTTGACAAAATTTTTTGCTCATTCATACCTCAGCGCCTCTATAGGCTCCAACTTGGCAGCTTTGCGGGCTGGGTAGTAGCCGAAGAAAATTCCGACGGCAGCCGCAAAGCCAAAAGCCAAGATGACAGAAATTGGCGAAACGATAACTGTCCAACCTGCAACTTTGCCAATTGCGTAAGACGCAGCGATGCCGAAAAAGATGCCCAACCCGCCGCCGACCAAACTCAAAACCACAGCCTCAAGCAGGAATTGAAGTTGGATGTCGCTGGGCTTTGCGCCGATGGCTTTCCTGATGCCAATCTCTCTGGTTCGTTCCGCAACGGAAACGAGCATGATGTTCATGATACCGATTCCGCCGACAATCAAAGAGACGCTGGCGATGCTCAAGAGCAAGATGATGAAGAGCCGAGAAGTTTGCTCCGCAAGTTGTTCCCATTCTGCTTGTGTTCGCATCGCAAAGTCGCTTGGCTTATTGGGCGGGAGACGGTGGCTGCGTCGCAAAATCCTCTCAATTTCCTCCATCGCTGCGGTGACGAATTCGTTGCGAACGATTTGGACGCTGATGGTGTTCAGGTATTCCGTCCCGAAAAGCCGATACATTGCCGTCCGAAGAGGAATGAGGATTTGGTCGTCCAAGTCCATCGGTCCCAAAGCGCCTTTCTTTGCGAGGACGCCGATGACTTTGAACGGGATGCCGTTTATTCGGATTGTTTTCCCGACAGGGTTTGCGTTTTCGCCGAAGAGGTTGGCAACCACCGTCTGTCCCAGAACCGCCACCCTCGCGCTTGCCAAGTCCTCGTGCTCAGTGAAGAAGCGTCCCTTTTCAACTTTGTAGGCTCGGACGACTGGATAGTTGGCGGTCACGCCAACGACGCTGGTGCTGGTGTTTTTTTGCCGATACACAACTTGAGCGCCCCTGCGAACTTCAGCAGCAACTTGCACGATTAGAGCGTTGCCTTTGCTCAGGGCTTCAATGTCACGCATGGTCAGAGTCTGAACCGAACCCATGCCGAAGCCTACAGCGCCGCGCCGGAACTGCCCCGGAAAAACGAGGACGACATTTGCACCCATTTGCTGGATGAGTTGAAGTTGTTGCTCACGAGCGCCTTGCCCAATTGCCAACATCGTAATGACTGCAGCAACGCCGATGAGGACGCCGAGGGTCGTCAGGACGGAACGGAGTTTATTCGCCATCAGGCTGTCCCATGCAACCTGAAGCATTTCCCAAAGCATTAACGGTCACCACCTTTCGCTGAAGACTTTCCACTTGCCTCAGTTCACTTCGCTACGGCAAACTTGCCAATGTGGCTTATGCGCTTTCGCGCGCCGTCAAAAACTTTGACGCATTGGAGGTGCAAGGATGCAAATTTCTTGGCGAACCCAATTTTGGGAGCCGGTTTTGGTTTTGGTCTGGCGCGAGTTGCGAATCCGCTACAAGCGGACAGTTTTCGGTTTCTTCTGGTCGCTCGTTCCTCCCATTGCTCAGGCTTTCATCTGGCTGATCGTGATTGAAAAGTTTTTCCGCTACGACATCCCCAACTACTCCGCCTACTTGCTTTGCAACGCCTTCACTTGGCAGTTCATCCAGAACGCATTGCTGGATGGCTGTTCGGTGATGTTGTTTCACATGCCCCTCATCAAAGCCTTCCCGATGCGTCGCGAGATTTTGCCCGTTGCTTCCGTCGCCAGCAACCTCGTCCACTTCCTGCTTGCTTTGTTGGTTTTGTTCGTTTACCTGCAAGTCCTCAGAGTCCCGATTCGCCCCCAATGGCTTCTCTTGCCCCTCGTCCTTGCCGGGCTCATTGCGTTGGTTTTAGGGCTCGTTTTGGCGCTTTCTTGCCTGACCGTCTTCTACCTCGACCTAAAATTCATCCTTGACAGTTTCATCCTGAGGTTGCTGTTCTTTGCCTGCCCCGTTTTCTACTTCGTTGAGATGGTGCCGAGCCACTGGTATCACGCTTACATGCTCAATCCGTTTGCCGTTTACTTGACAGCCCTTCGGCAAATTTTGCTGCCGCCAGTTCAGTTGCCCGACGGGCGACCTGCATTGCCCTTTGATTGGCTACACTTTGGAATTGCACTGGCTGTTTCAGCCTTGACTTTGCTGGTCGGTTGGGCAATTTTCCGCCGCTATCAGTATCAGTTGGCGGAGTGGCTTTGAAGAGCATCAGCGTTCCTTCCATGCCCGAACAACGAACTGGACTGTCATTGTCGGTTGGTCGCTCATTGCGGTCATGTTCGTTGAACCCGTTGATTGGACGATTTGGCGCTCAACAATTGCGTCAATCAAGTGAACGACCCTTTGATTGCCGATGATGCCGGCGGCTCGGATGCGGAAAGTCCCGCTTTTGACGCAAACCCGTGAAACCAGCCTTTGCAACTCCTGTTGGCTCAATGAAGCGATATTGAGCAGTTCGCCGACCGAGACGAAGCCACCGTTTTGCCCTCGGTAAGCGAGAATTTCCTCAACGGCTGCTGGGTTGTCGGGAAGCAGCGCCGCTAAAACTTCTGGCGGTGCAGTGTTGATGTTGACCAACCCGTAAAGCACGGGTGCATCCGTCGTTGTTATTCGCTCCCAAATGGCGATGAGTTTCTCTGTCGGCAAGACCCTGCGCAAGTCCAACGGTGAGCGGATTTGCCTTCGTTGTTGTTGACCTGTTTGTCCCCCTGTCGGTCGCTGTCCGGTCCCGCCTCCGGGAGTTGACGGCTGCGAACCCGAAAAATCTGGGCGCGTTCCAGAACCTTGTTGAGGTTGGAAACCTTGTTGAGGCTGAAAGCCTTGCTGAGGTTGAACCGCTTTGGCTGGAACTCCCCGCGACGGTCTCACACCTCCCCCTGAACCCGTTGTCGGAAATTGAGGGCGTGTTTGAGGTTGCTGTGGACTTGGTTGAGCAGGACCAGTTTGTAAAGGTTGCTGGGGTCGTTGAAAGCCGGGTTGTTGAGCGCCAGGTTGAGTGGGACGAGGTTGAGATGGCTGAGACGGTTGTTGTGGTCGCTGAAAACCAGGTTGTGCACCGGGCTGTGTTGGGCGAGTCTGTGATGGTTGTTGAGGTCGCTGAAAGCCGGGTTGCTGAGGTCGCTCAAATCCCGGCTGTTGACCACCTGGTTGAGGGCGAACGAAAGGTGGCTGAGGTTGAACCCCTGTCGGTGGAGTCGGTTGAACTGGTTGTTGCCCCGTTGCAGGTTGTTGTTGCTGCTGTGTTCCGTCCCGATACCTCAAAATTGCGTCAATCTCCTGCTCCGTCAAAATGTCGCCCAGTGCTTCCAGAAGTTGCTCCCGCGTGGCAGTGTTGATGTTCACTCGCGGCAAGCCCCGTTCGTCAATGTTTGGAGTGGCTGAGTAGGCAGTGACCAATTCTGTCAATGGCGGGATGCCTAAATCAGGGTCGCCGTAAAAGATGTCCCTCGTGATGCCCTTCACCAGCAGCAACTCAAAGGGGCTAACGAATGGTGCATTTTTTGCCCGGTAAGGCTGCTCCAAACTCAGGTAGTAGTCGCTTTCCGCTCCCAAAAGTTCAGGCTCATCGTCAGCGTCACGCCAGTCAATAATCGCATCGGCAATCTCTTCCGCTTGAACGCTGTCGCCGGTGATTTGTGTGAAGAAAGCAACGAGTGTATCTCGGTCAGCGGTGTTGATGTTCAGTTTGCCCGTTTCGTCGGTGACGCGGACGATGAAAATCCCGTCTTCAAATTCCCAACCTTCGTCATCCGACCGCAACTCTGCCCATGTTTCCAAGTAGCCGTCAACTCCGGGATTGTCCGTTGAGAGTTCAGCCAAAGCCCTTTGAAACCCAGCATAGGCGAGATAGCGAGCACGAGTTCGGTCGGAAAACTCCGCAGCGACATTCATCTCCCCTCGCACTGAAAAAGCGATGCCAGCAGCCAAAATCGCCAACAGAACCATAATGCCGAGCACGAGGACTAAAGCGAAGCCTCTCCGTGATGCGTGAAGCGTGATGCGTGAGTTGAGTTGAGTTTTGGCAGGCATACTCACCTCCCACCTCCTTGTTGAGGGCGAGTGCCGAAGGTTGGGCGTTGCTGCTGAGGCGGTTGCGATGGTTGAGTTTGGAAAGAAGGAGCAGACGGTCGCTGAGTCGGAGCACCTGTTTGAGCACCTGAAGGTCGCTGAATTTGGGACGGAATTTGGGCAGGTGGAAGTTGAGGGATTGTCGGAGCAGGTTGAGTTGTCGGAGCAGTCGGTTGTTGCTGGGTCGGTGGCGCTTGTTGTGCCCCAGTCGGAAAAGTTGGTTGACCTGCTTGCTGTTGTTGCTGAAGTTGGACAGAAGGGTCAGGATACGAACGGACGCGGATGGGAACTGTCGTCGTCAGCCACTCAACGAAAGCAAGCGCACTTTTGTCGCGGTCTAACCGAGCCAAAAATTCATCGCACGGTTCAGGCGCTATGCCGATAGTGATTTCCACAAGGGCTGGAAGGACATCGGTGTAATCCCAAGTGTCAAGCCACTCGCCAGTGTCGGCATCGTAGAAGCGGAAGTTGAGAGAGACCACTCGCTCGGACAAGACCTCTACCGGCGCCAAAGCAATGGTCGCGTCTTCCGGCAGCAGCCCAGGGAGCGTGCCGACGGAGCGAACCAAACCCTGTTCCGGTGTTTGCGGGTCGGTGTCAATGTAGTAGGCAACTTCTACGGTGTCCGCTTGCGGTGAGTTGCTCCTGCGCGGGTCGGCGTTCGCGGTCGTGAACCTCAAAGTGTCAAGGTCAAGACCCGTTTGGGTGTCCAAAGCGTCCTCGTGGTAAAAAGTCAAAACCGAAGGCAAAGTTGAAACCTCCGCGCCCATAGCACCCAGTTCGCTAAAATCCGTCGCTGACATCAGAGTCCCTTGCGTTTCGTCCGTGATTACGGGCAATGGCATTGCGCTTGAAAGTTCGGAAGCAATTCGCTGCAAGACGATTCGTCCTGTCTGGTTCATCTCGGTCGTTCGGTTGATGCTTTGTTCGGTATCGCGGACTACTCGGACGAGACCGCCGACTGAGAGCCCGATGAAGAGCAGCAAGACCATCACGACGACGAGTTCAACGAGAGTCAAGCCTCGCCGCCTTTTCATTGACCCGCACCTCCCTGCGCGGTGAAGCCGCTCATGTCAGGGAGACCCGAAAAACTGCTCATCGGTTGTTGGAGCGTCGCCTCTTGTGGGTGCAGGACAGTCACGGGTGCTTGCAGCGTTTCAAGTTGGACGCTCCTTAGTTGCCCCCTGTCTTGCCACTCCACAGTGACGACAATGTGAAGCAAACCTGTCCCACTTTCGGTTGAAATCGTGCTATCGCCGACTTCGCTAACTTGAGCCCGCCAACGGAACTGAGGGTAAGCGTCACCGAAATCACCTTCCGTCTCGCCGGGCGCTAAGTCTGGTTGAGCCAGCAACTCTTCAAGTTTCTGCTGAGCCAGAACCGTTGCGGTCGTCTTGTCTTTCGCATAGCGGGCATTAAGTGCGCTTTGGCTGACCAGTTCCAAAATAGCAGTGACGCCGATGACCAAAATCAGGAAAGCGACCACAAGTTCAACGAGGGTGAAGCCTTTCCTGATGCGTGAAGCGTGAAGCGTGAACCGTAATGCGTAATGCGTAAAGCGTAATTGAAGGAAGGGCATGTTTTTCACCTCTGTCGGCTTCCGAGTTCATCGGGCGAAAGTTCCTGCAACTGGATGCTTCCTGTCAATGGTGCAATTTCAAGCACGACGGCGAGTTTCTCGTTCGCCACGATGATTTCCGCTCCCGAAGATGTCCCGTCAGGGTAGAAGGCAATCAGGTTCAGTTCCTCTCCAGCATCAAGGTCGCGGATGGATTCAATCTCAACGCCTTCAGGCAAAGTCCGTTCTCGCCCCATCGGTGACGGGTCAACCGCAAATTGTTCCGGGTCAAGGGTCTCCAACCGCTCGCCGGAAAGTTTCCACCAATCTTCGTCGGTCAACTCAATTTCGCTGCCCAACAAAGTTGTCTGCCCGCTAATCGCTGAGCGACGCTGAATGACATCGGTCGGCAACAGAACGCTCACAGTCCTTTGCTCGCGGTCAAAAGAAACGAGAACAGGACGACCGAGCGACAAGGCTTTGGCACGGGCGTAACGCAAGACCGCCACAATCTCCCGGGCGGTAGTTCGCACCTGTGCACTTTTGGTCACCGAAACGAACGACGGTGCCGCAACGAAAGCAAGCAGCACCAAAAGCGTCATAACTACGACCAATTCAATCAAGGTCAGACCGTTGGTGCGTGCAAGCGTGCAAGTGTGCAAGTGTGCAGGCGTGAAAACAAACCGCCGCCCGCTTTCACTCTGCCACAACATCGTCTTCCGTATTCGGTTGTCCGTCCTTGCCTGCAGAGAACAGCACAAAGTCCTCACCGTCGCTTTCGTAGATGTAAGGGTTGCCCCAAGGGTCAAGGGGCACTTGCCGTTGCTTGAGGTAAGGACCGTTCCACTTGGTGACGCCGGCAGGGGGCGAAATCAAGGCTTCCAGACCTTGCTCCGTTGTCGGGTAAGAACCTGTGTCCAGTTTGTAGTGGTCAAGGGCGTTTTCAATGGCTTTGATGTCCATGATGGCTTTGGTGCGCCGACCGTCCTCAATCCGCTTGATCACGACCGTTGTGGCGATGGACGCCAGCAGCACCAAAATCACCATCACGACAACCAACTCAACGAGCGTCAAACCTTTGCTTCGTCGTCTTCTGGTTTGCATCGCTTTTGCACCTCCGTTTGTCGTTTCTGCCAAAAAGTTTGGACGCAGAGAAAGGAATGAAGGCACAGTTCAGTCGCTGCGAAGTTCCTCGGGAGCGGTGAAAACCTCAACCCCTGTTTTCTGGGCGAATTCCAAAGCGTCATCGTCAACGAAGGGCGATATTATCGCCTTTCGGTCTAATTTGCGGTTCAACAGTCGCTCCAAAAACTCCACCTTCCGCAAAAAGACCCAAACATCTGCCTTGCTCACAGACGAACGGATTTCGGCGGCAATAGTTGTCTCATTGCGGACGAGAAGGTCAATCTCTATCTGTTCGGGTCGCCCGAAAACGAAGCCTTCTTCATCCCTCGCCCAAAACCGCTCCACCCGAAAGCCGTAGGGCGTCAAAAGTTCATACATGCCCTCACGAAAGGCTGCCTCACTCAGCAATCCCCAACGACGACCCAATGCACCAATCTTCGCGTCAAGACGGCGCAAAAGTTCGCTGTGCTTTACTTGCTCCTCTTGAAGGGAACGGATTGCCTCGGAATGCTCAGCAAGTTGCTTTTGCATGTCCCTAATAGCCTGAGCGTGTTCACGCAAAATAGAAGCGTGCTCTCTCAGGATGCGAGTGTGTTCTAACTGATGCTCCTGCAAAGCCTTCAAGGCTTCTGTGTGCTCTCGCAAGATGGCAGTGTGCTCCTGAAGGATTTGAGTTTGCTCTTGCAAAATGCGGGTATGTTCCTGCAAGGTTCGCGAGTGTTCTGCCTGCTGCTCCTGCAATGCTCTCAAGGCTGGGGAGTGTTCTGCTTGTTGGCGCAGAACCTCTTGAAGCGTTCGCTGAAGTTCTTGCTGCCCTTCAGCCAACTTTTCAAGCGCTCTCATTAAGTTCTGCCACTCGTCTCGTCGGACAAAAGTTTCAGCCAGCACTCCTTCAAGGGTGTAGCGGAGTTCTGGGTGCTCCCTAAGCCATTTGGGCAGTTCAGAGACCAACCATTGCCGCAACTCTTCAAGGGTCATTGGCATCATGGGCATCACCAACGAAATTGTGCCACATCCCTGCTTTTTCACCGAACCAAAGTGTTGAGTTGGAAGACAGCCATCAGCAAGGAGATGATGACGAAGCCGACAACCAAACCGAGCATCAAGATGAGGGCTGGCTCAAGGAGCGACACAAGGGCTTTCAAACTGCTGTCAACTTCAAGGTCAAGGGTGTCTGCGACGGTGGTAAGTGACTGGGGCAAATTCCCCGCCTCTTCTCCGACGGCGACGAGTCGGGTGAAGAGTGGCGGGAAGACGCCAACTCGCCTCAAGTGGTCTGCAACCCTTTCGCCCTCACGAACCCTTTGCCTGACCTCATCCAAAGCCCTCGCCAAAACTTCATTGCCGACTACATCCCTTGCCACTTCTAACGCTTCCAGAACGGGCACGCCGCCCATCAGCAACACCGATAGCGCTCTCGCTAAGCGCCCAATTGCTGCTTTCAAGTGCAACTTACCGAAAATCGGTAGCCTCAACTTCCAAGCATCGGTGACGAACCGTCCTTTGGGTGTTCTTCGGGCGAGTCGGTAGGCGTAAATTAGGGCTGCAATCAACCCAACGATTGCCCACCACCACTTGACGATGAAGCCCGAAACGGCAAGGAGAATTTGCGTGGGCAAAGGAAGGGATTGTCCCATCTCGGCGAACAACGCTGCGTATCTCGGAACGAGAAAGACCAATAGGAAAGTTAGCGCCGCAATCATCACGAGCGTCAGCAGGATGGGATATGCCAACGCCGACCGAATTTGCGTTCTTCGGTTTTGTTCCCGTTCCATGTAATCGGCGAGCCAGTTGAGCACCGTTGAGAGTTCACCGCTGGCTTCTCCTGCCCGAACGATGCTGACATAGAGCGGCGAGAAGATGCGAGGGTGCTTCTCCAAAGCCTCAGCGAAAGTCCCGCCACCGCGCAATTCCTCGCGAATTTGCTGGAGCGTGGCGACAAGGGTTTCGTTTTCGGTGTGCTCAATGAGTGCTTCAATTGACTGCATCAAAGTCAACCCACCGCCAACCAAACTGGCAAGTTGGCGGGTCATGATTGTCAGGTCTTGGAAACTGACCCACCGCTTCAACCTTCGCCGCTGCGGCTGTTGAACCGCCACGACCGTTTGCTGCTCCGTTCGGGAAACCGGCAACATGCGCCAACACCTCTCGCAAGTTGCGGGTTGCGTGTTGAGAGTTATGCGCTGCGAATTAGGGATTCAAACGGCGAATTCAAACGCTCAACTCGCAACCCAGAACCCGCAACCCACTTTTCAACTGACTTCTGCTGCGTGGGTGACGCGCTCGACTTCCTCAACGGTTGTGATGCCCAAAGCGACTTTTAGCATGCCGTCCTGATAAAGGGTTCGCATCCCTTTTTCCATCGCCAGTTGCCGAATTTCGTGGGACGACGCTTTCCGAAGCACCAAATCGCGCAAATCGTCGTCCATCACGAGAATCTCAAAAATGCCGGTCCTACCGCTATAGCCTGTGAAGCGGCAGTCTTGGCAACCCCTTCCTCTCCAGAGTTGGGGCTCGCCGTCCTTCACGAAGCCGTGCTCAACGAGGTATTCCCAGACAGCATCAGACGGGCGATAAGGTTCTTTGCAACGGGGACAAATTTTCCTGACCAACCGCTGAGCCAAAACGCCTTCAATAGAAGATGCGACCAAGAAAGGTTCAATGCCCATCTCAATGAGGCGAGTTATCGCTCCGGGTGCATCGTTGGTGTGCAATGTGCTGAAAACCAAGTGACCTGTGAGGGCTGAGTGGATGGCTATTTCAGCCGTCTCGTAGTCGCGAATTTCGCCCACCATGATGACATCAGGGTCGTGCCTTAAGATTGACCTTAGCCCTGTAGCGAAAGTCAAGCCAACGGCTGGGTTGACTTGGATTTGGGTGACGCCCTCAAGTTGATACTCAACGGGGTCTTCAATGGTGATGATTTTCCGCTCAGGCGAATAAATCCGTTTCAATGCTGCGTGCAAAGTCGTGGTCTTACCGCTGCCCGTCGGTCCAGTCGCCAAGATGATGCCGTAAGGGATGCGGATGAGTTGCTCAAATTTTTGCAGGTCATCGTCCAGCATCCCCAAGTCGGTCAAAGTGAACTGCATCGCCGATTTGTCAAGCAAGCGCATGACGACGCTCTCTCCAAAAACTGTCGGGATTATGGAAACGCGAATGTCAACTTCGCGCCCCAAGATGCGGACTTTGATGCGACCGTCCTGCGGCTTCCGCCTTTCAGTGATGTCCAAGTTAGCCATGATTTTGATGCGGCTGACGATTGCTGGGTGCAGCCGTTTCGCTGGTGCTGGGACTTCGTGCAGGACACCATCAATGCGGTAGCGAACCCTCAACTCCCGCTCCAACGGCTCAATGTGGATATCACTTGCCCGCTCACGGACAGCGTTTCGGATGAGCATGTTGACCAACCGAATGACCAAAGCTTCACGGGCAAGTCTCGTTGGGTCGCCGATTTCCTCCTCCGCTTCCCTGATGACCTCAATGTCTTCCGCTTCAGCCTCAGCGATGACTCGGCGCATGTAATGCTGCTCAAGGTGCGTCCTTATGTCGGAAGGTTTCGCCAAGACGATACGGATTGGCATGTTGGTGATGAACCTGAGAGTGCTCTCAACTTCAACATTGAGCGGGTCAGCCAGTGCGACAACCAATGTCCCGTTTTCTTTCCGCAAGGGCAAAACTTGGTGGCGGAAGGCTGTCTCCGCTGGAACTGCAGCCAAAGCATCAGGGTCAACGGAAACCTCCCTTAGGTTGACGACGGGCAACCCCAAAACGGCGCTCATGGCAGCGAGCAAATCGTCCTCGGTGCAATATCCCAACTCAACCAGCGCATCGGAAAGTTGCTTGTTGCCGTTGCCTCGTGCGATGCTTGAGATGGCTTCCTTCACCTGCTCTGGGGTCACTCGTCCTTGCTCAATGAGCCAATCGGCGATTGCCTTGCTGATAGGGTCAAGGGCGAGGGTCTCGCTCACCATTTCAATCACCTCGCAGCCGCTGTCGGCGTCATGCTATTTGCCATTCGTTCCAGCCACTCCCTTGCGACTTCCGAGACCAAAACTACCCTCAAGTTGCCGATGTCCCGTATGACCGCTCTTTGCGGGAACATTCTCTGGATGGGAAACGCACCAAAAGGTCTCCCTTGATGGTGAGGTCGCTCCGTCGGCTGTCTCCGTTTCGGTGGCGCTGGATGCTGGAAGACAGAAATGACGCCGATGCCGTCAGTGTAAACGATGTGAGCCATCTTCCACCTTTGGTCACCGAGAGCGAAGATGCCTTCAAGGATGTAACCTTGCGGGAGCCAAGAAGGCAAAATGGGCTCAAAGCCCAAAACCTCTCTCGCTTGGCTGATGTCTACACGACGACGCTGGAAAGGCGGTAAATTTTCCACTGCCCAATCCGACGGGACACTCGGTTCCAAGATGAGCAAAGGCAAAGGTTCGTTGATTTTCACCTCAGTGAAAGCGATTCTGATTTCCAACTGCCCGTCGGGAGAGTAGCGTTCAACTTGCAACGGCAGTCTCGTTGGTGGGTGAACCCAGACCTTCCTGATAGCATTGCCCTTCGCCTTTGGCTCTAACTGCAACACGAGGCAAAAGCGCTCGGCAACCCTATCCCGCCCGATGAGACGAAGGGTGTAGTTGGCTTTAGCCATGTCAAGTTTGTCCGTTCGGATTTGCCACATGTCACGCCATGAAGGGAAACCGCTTCCTTCAGCTCGGAGCGCCTTTTTTGCAAAAGGCAACCAGACCCAAACTTCGCTGGGCGAAGTGAAGGTGATGATTTGCCTCCGACCTTCAGGGTGAGGCAACTCAAACTGAACTCGGCTTCGGTTCTCATCTGCCCACAAGTTCATCTCCCAACTGCGGCTGCCTTCCGGCAAAAAGACCGTCACTTGGATTTTGCCCTGCAGGGTTTTGAATTTGGGAGATGCCAGCAAGTTCCAGAGTGCTTCCGACTTGAACTCCCTGCGGCGTTCAAACGGGATTGGCTCTTGAGAGCCGGCAAAAGCAACTATGAAGATTGTCAAGAGAGTTGTCGCCAATGCTTTCGTTTTCGCCATTGCTTTTCACCTTAAGGGGATCACCATTCGCTACTCGCCGGTCGCCCCGGTGAAGGGCAGGCTGGAAAGGGCAACGGAAATTGGTGCAAGTTCTGGAGCGACGGCTATTTCGGCTGCGTTGGTGACATGGGCGCTCCAGTAGATTGTCGCTGGTGGCTCAGGTTGGGTGTGCCACAATCTCGCACCGAGTATGGCGAGTGCCAAAACGATGGGAGCAGTTGCCGCAGCCAACCAGCGCCACCTTGGTCGGAAAAGGTTTGCCCAAAAATAAGCCTTTCCCCTCTCACGCTCTATTGCCCTGACCCGCTCCATGACGATTGGAACGAGGTCATAAGGGAGCGGAGCGGGTTCAGTAGTAGCCATCAGTTTCTGCACCGTCCGCAAGAGTTTCCATTCAGCCCGGCAGCCAACGCACTCCCTCAAGTGCTGCTCCAGTTCCCCTCTCTGTTCGGGTGTCAGGATTTCGTCAAGCATCAACGACATCAATTCTCGTGCATGTTCGCATCTCATCGGCGTAGACCTCCTTAGTTTTTTCAGTCGTTGAAGTAGGGCGCCAAAAGTTTCTTCAAATGCTGCCGTGCTTGATAGAGCCGGGACTTGACCGTCCCGACATTTGTGCCCGTGATTTTTGCAATCTCTTGCAGCGACAAACCTTCGTATTCCCGCAACAAGACCACTTGCCTCAAAAGTGGCGGCAATTGCTGAACTGCTTCCCAAACTTTCTGCCTCATTTCCTGACGCAAAACTTCTGCCTCAGGTTCGGCGGTCTCAGCCTCTTCCCACCACAGGTCAGCATCCTCTTCTGCTTCCTCAAACCGCTGCCTTTCAATCATCAAGTCTTCCAAACTGACCTTTTGCGGTTCGCCCCTGACCAGCGCACGCCTGTGTCGGTCAATGCACAGGTTCATAGCGATGCGGTAGAGCCAAGTGTAAAAGTTGGCTTCGCCCCGAAACTTCGGGAGCATCTGCCACGCCCTGACGAAAGCGTCTTGGGTTATGTCCACCGCCGTCTCACTATCGTTCGTGTAACGGAGCGCCAAGTTGTAAATTTTCGCTTGATAGCGCTGAACCAGTTCGGCAAAAGCATCTTGGTTGCCAGCCTGAGCAGCCTCAACCAGACGCTCGTCCGTCCATTGGGACATCGGCATGAAGGGATGCCAAGTCTCCAACCGCTGTTTGGTTTCTTCCATCCGGTTGTTTCGTCGCCTCATTTTTCGCTGCCCCCTAAGGGTCGTGTCCAAAACTGTTAGACGAACACATCCCGTTTCGGTTTGTGCCCCTTTTCACCGTGCCATACTGATTTTGGCAGCGATTTTGAAGTAATGGCTGCAATGCTGACGGGAGTGACTTGGGAGATGGCGGAACTAAAGCAACCACCTAAGGCTTCCAAAAGGCTTTGGGCAATAATTGCAACCATCGCATTAGCGCTTGGACCTGCAACTTGGCTTCTACTGCGACCGCCAGCGAAAGTTGTTGCTGTCGGGACTTTGAGTTTGCCCAAGCCGATTGAAGAGCATTGGATTGAAACACATGGGAAACGGCAAGCAATTATCTTCGTCGCCGAAGACGGTCAAAGTTGGCGAGTGACGATTCAAGGCGGCAAACTCATTTGCGAACCCGTTCAACAGTTGGAAAACGCCATTGAAGTTAGGGCTGGTTTCTTTGACATGGACAAGGACGGCTACCCTGAGTTTTTCCGTGCTGGGTTTGACACTATCTGGGTTTTCAAGCGGAAGGAAAGCGTGAAGGGCAAAATTGCCAAGCGTCATTCCCTTCCATCTTGGTTTCCCCTTCCCAACCGTCACCAATGGCTTGTTTGGTCAAAGACAGGAGTTGGTGATGGCTATTGTCCTATCTTGACCTTCATCACCGAACCTGACCAAAAGCGACCGAGAAAGGTTGTGGCTTGGGTCAAGGATTGTTCTTCAGGTGGCTTCCTTTTCGTGCTCAGCACTGACGGGCGAAGGCTTATCCCCTTCAACTCTAGCGAATGGAGCGATTGTGACTTATGGACAGAAGTTGAAAGCGTTGAAGACCTTGACCATGATGGAGTTTGCGAAGTCATTGCAAAAGGGCGAAGTTATGACCGAACATCGCCGGGGCACATCGGCATTTACAAGTGGGATGGGCGAACTTATCGGCTCTGGTGGACATCGCCGAGAAAAGGCGAGTATGTGGTTGACGCAAATATGTGTGACCTTGATGGCGACGGAACGAAAGAAATCGTGGCGGTGCTGGATTTAAAGGGACAAAGCGATTTGCGGGCATTGGCTGTTTATCAGTTAAATGGCAGGCGCTACCAAAAAGTTGCCCAATATCGTTTACCCAACGAACCCGCATTACCCTACCCCGACCTCGCTGCCGTTGTGCCAACACCGCAAGGTTGCGTCATTGCAATTGAACGAAGCAACGATAAGGTGCTCTTCTTCCGCTATTGGCAGGACAAATTCCATCTCATCGGGCAAGTGGTAGGTGTAACGCCCGTCGGATACAGCAAGGTTGGGACGGACTTGTTTGTGACGGATTTGAAGGAACGGTGGCTGCTCAGTCTTCTGTTTCAGAGGTTGCCAAGTAAACTCAGGATACAGTTGGCGAACATTTTCGGCAGCGAATCTCGTCCCATCACGAAAGTGGTTTCGTGGGATGGAAAACAGTTGCGTTCTACGAGGACATTGCCGGGCGAAGGTGATGGGATTCAAAATGCACCATGGCAAGAAGATGAATGGGTTGCGGGTAGGACATCGTTGGGCAATTGGGTCCTTCTCGGCGAGCCTATTCGTTGGAAATTGTGGCATGGTGAGGAGATTCCAACACTTGCTCGCTACCGCTTGTTTTTGGGAGCGAACGGGCGATACCGAAGCATTTGGCACATTCACACAACTGTCACTGAAGAAGCCTTCCCACAAGCCTTTCCAGCCGATTTGGATGGTGACGGTGCAGACGAACTCGTTTTGGTGGATACTGTCAAGGGCAAATTGCAAGTTTTCAAAATCCAGTGACCGCTTTGTGCCATCCTTCGCATCAAGGCGTGACCAAGTAGTAAAGGGTGTCGGGAAGGAGTGAGAAGTTGGAAGCAGTGCCGATGGTTTTGAGCGGGTAGCCGTTTCCGTCCAGAGCGGTCACTTTGCAGCGCCCAGCATCGGGGCGGCGGAAGGCAATTCGCCCAACCGCATTTTTCACAAGCAAAGGCGCTCCGCCTAAAGCGACGATTTTCATCAACCCATCCGATGGCTCAAC
>Ga0080004_1163492_pt1 | contig 19106 bp, 21 predicted proteins | sample WasSprMetagenome_FD_69207 | JGI IMG/M metagenome (GOLD analysis project Ga0080004, IMG submission 69207) | Sulfidic aquatic microbial communities from Washburn Spring, Yellowstone National Park, USA - WS (SPADES assembly) (version 2) | ecosystem: Environmental > Aquatic > Thermal springs > Hot...
CAGAATATGTAAGAAAGCTTGTTGATTTTATGGAGACCCATCCAAAAATTGGAATTGCAAAGGGGAAACAATCTCTTAAGGCTGGATCTTCTCTTTTAGGGACGCTTGAGGCATATTCTCGGGCGGTAAGTCGGATGGTGAATTATCAATCTGAAAAAGCCAGATTCAAATCTTTGGGTACGGGGGGTGCAATCTATCGAGTAGAGGCGCTTAGGAGTGCAGGAGGGTTCGATGAGTTTATGAGAGGTTATTATGAAGATTTTGACGTAGAGTTGAGGCTAAAGGCTTTAGGATGGACACTGGCCACAGTTGATGTCGAGTTCTGCGACTATGAAAGGAAGGGATTGAATTATAGGGCTCTTTGGAAACGGTATTGGCTTCGTGGATTCTTCGCTCACTATTTTTTACACAAAAATAGGGGGGTTATACAATTTTACAAAATGACCCCACTAATAGCTCTTATAGCCGGGCTTTTAGATGCTGTTAAACTTTACCATTTGACAGGTCAAAAGGTTGTTTTTTCATTGCCCATTGTTTTTTTGTTCAAAATGTTTGCATGGAATTTGGGGTTTTTATCAAGCCATTTAAACGGTTACGAGCCGAATGGTTGTGGAATGTAAGATGATTAAAGTTACGCTTGGGCTTTGTGTTAAAAATAACGAAAAAACAATCAGCTATGTCATGAGAAGTTTATTGAGACAGAATTATCCACATGAAAATATAGAAGTAGTTGTTGTTGATGGGTATAGCGAAGATAATACTTTGAAGATTATTAAAGATTACCTTTCTAAAAGCAATATTACCGTTAAATTCTTTTCTGAAAATGTCGGTTTAGGATATGCCAGGCAAATGGTTATAGATAACGCTGCTGGAGATTTCGTGATATGGGTTGATGGTGATATAGTTCTCTCAAAAGACTTTGTTAGAAAACAGGTGAAGTTTATGGATGAAAACGAGAAGGTTGGCATTGGTCGGGCGAGATACGGAATTTTGAATGGACTAGGTTATGTTGCTTTTTTAGAAAATATTCCATTTGTTGTAGAAAGTTTACGGGTCGATGAGAAAGTGCCTTTGGGAATTTGTGGAACTGAAGGGGCGATTTATAGGATTAAGGCTGTTAAAGAGGCTGGTGGCTTTGATGTAAATATTAAAGGTGCAGGCGAAGACATCGATTTGGCAAGGCGAATTTTGGCTTTGGGTTGGGAAGCAAGGGTTACGGATGCAATTTTTTATGAGATATGTAAAGACTCATGGCGGGAAATTTGGAAGCAATACTTTTGGTGGGGTTACGGAGGACACTACATTTTCCATAAAAATAAGGACTTGGCTTTTCCTTTTAAAATGTCGCCTATGGGTGGATTTATAGCTGGAATTTTGCGTTTTCCATATGCTTTTCAATTAAGTAGGCGGAAAGTCTTGTGCTTACTACCTTTTCATTATGCATTTAAGAGGCTATCCTTCTGCTATGGATTCACCAAAGCGCATATTAACGGCTATGGACACTTAATTAGGAAAAATTAAATCTGAGGAATAGAAATGAATGTAGGCTTAATAGGCTGCGGAAGGATTTCTCACATTCATATGAAAGCGTATAAAGCATTGAATAAAGTTAAAGTAGTTGCAGTTTCCGATGTTAACATTAACAAGGCAAAAGCTTTTGCCAATTTTTATAATATTGAAAAAGTCTTTTCGGATTATAAAGAACTTTTTAACTTGAAAGATTTAGACTTTGTAGATGTATGTACTCCCACGGGGACACATGAATCAATTGTTTGTGAAGCCGCAAAAGCCGGAGTAAACGCATTAGTGGAAAAGCCTATGGGAAGAAATAGTGAAGAATGTGAAAAAATGATAGCCGAGGCTAGGAAACATGGGACTCAAATATGTGTTTGTCACAATCAACTTTTCTATCCGTACGTCCAGCGTTTAAAGTCTATAGCGGATTCTGAAAATTTTGACTTGTTATCTTTTAAAACATTTCACAAAGAAAATTTTGAATGGTTAAAGGCTCACGGGTTAGCTCAACCATGGAATGTAAGTCCCGAACATGGTGGGATTTTGTGGGAGGTTGGTACACACCCCGTTTATTTACAATTACATTTTTTGGAAGATATTCGGGAGGTTTATGCTTTGGGCGCTAAGGCAAAATATCAGGTATGGGATGAGTTTATAGTACTGTTAAGAACTTCTTCTCAACTCTTTGGCGTCATTGAAATCTCGTGGGTTGCAAAAGAATCGGAGATGTTCTACGAAATTGTTAGTTCCGACGGAAGGAGAGTGCAAGCCTTTCTACCCCATGGTTATATAATTGAAAAAACACAAGAATCTCCTGCAGATGTTATAGGCGTCGCGCGTAATCTCCTAACTGATTTGAAAAGACTTTATAGAAAGTGGGCTAAGTTCTTCGTAGACCAGTTTAAAAGACCGACATCTGGACATCTAGAATTAATCGCCAGTTATGTTGACTGCCTAGAAAAGGGACAACCACCGCCTGTAACTGGCGAAGACGGAAGGAATACCGTCAGACTCCTTGAATGTATCCAAAAATCTCTGGACACCAAAAAGCCAATTGATGTAGATTTGTTAAAGAGCTGAATTTTGGTGTATTTACATGAAACTTTATAATTTTAAGAATTGGGATAGGCGAGAGGTTCAATGTACCGAATGGGATACTGATGAGGTGATATTTAAAAGAGTCCTTAATCAAATTAAAAAAGATCAGATTTTCATAGATGTGGGTGCCGAATATGGTTACTACGCCATAAAAGCAGGATTGAAAGTTGGAGTCAACGGTAAAGTTTTAGCAATTGAAGCGCATCCAGAAAATTATAAGCTTCTAAATATGAACATCCAAATGTACGGATTGTCAAACGTGGTTATTCCAATATTAAAAGCAGTGGGTGGAAAAACTGGTTCAATAGAGCTTTATGAAACTACAAGTCCTGGCAGTAGCAGCATTATGCCTCGCTTTCCTCCGTTTTATGAATGTAACATAAATAAAGTTCGCATTTGGTTAAATTTTATTAAGGATTTTCATAACTTTTTTAAACTGATAAAGAAAAGATTTGCTCCTGCTAGACTGGTTATACCAATGGATACTCTGGATAACATTGTTAGAGCGAATAATGTAAAAAGAGTAGATTTAGTAAAAATTGATGTTGAAGGAGCCGAATTAGATGTTTTAAAAGGAGCCAAGTTTACTTTGGCGGAATACAAGCCGACTTTAATGGTTGAAGTGCATTTTGGTTTTGGATGGTGGCCAGAAGATCTTTACAGTTTATTAAGAAGTTTTGGATACAAACTAGAAATTGAAAAAAGGTTGCACAAAGCATTAGTTATAGCGCACGCATAATAGAAAGACTCATATCATTTCAGGTATTTTTAGTTATTCTGTAGCTAGCGGATGTGGATATTGGTATGGTGTGTAGTTTGGCCGAGGTTGCAGAAAGTAATGTACTCCCTCTTCATATAGGTCGTATGGGTCATAAATCTGTGTGCTAACGTCTATAAATGTGTTGTTCCATATCCAGAGGTCTTTTACCCAGCAGACCACGTTCGTGTTCTCTCCGTCATATCGCATTGAAATACCATAACTGCAACTTATAATTGTGTTGTTGAAAACCACACCGCCTCCGCCTCGGAAGTCTATACCCCATCCGCCTGTAACAGTTGTTTCGTTAATTATGTTACCGTAGACTTCTGCTCCTCTTCCGCCGAAAAAACCTTGGTTGCCTTGGGCACCGTGAACATCTACGTTCGGCCATCCTATTGGATAGTTGTATTCAAAGTAGTTGTGCCTTGCAACATAAAACGCTCCGCCGTTGGATGCTATTCCGTGTCGGCACCTTTTGAACGTGCAACCCTCAATATATACTAGCCATCTAAAGTATTTGCCACCATATGGGTCGACTAAATCATAAGCGTTTTTTGTTGCATTCCACTGATATAAAGCACATCTAATGGGGTTGGTTTCTATATCCCATTTTCCAAGGATATCGCTTAAATTGAAAAGCCACGCTATTGGGGCGGTGCCTGCTCCTCCACCAATAACCGAAACACCATAACCAAAACCCCATGTCCCAGAATTTGCTTTATATGGATTGTCAAAGTCACAGTGGTCAACCACTCCCCAGTTCCAATAATATTGGTATTCACCATTTTCTAGCTTAGCAGCGGACTGAAAACAACCAGTTCCGACACCTGACTCTGGAAAGTTTAGGAATTTGCAGTGGTCAACACGATATTTTTTGCAGTTCCACATTCGAACTCCATAGCCTACGTAAGGATATGTGCCATCATCTTTGTCGCCTACTACATATCCAACAAATGTTATTCCTGAGATCCTAATCGGCTTGTCGTTGGAGCCATCGCAAAAGAACATGACGGTTTTATGACTGGGTTGAGAGCTTATTAAAACTGTCATATCTTTGCCAGCACCGATAACACTAACACCTCCAGGAATCCAAACACCATAGTACACAGTTCCAATGCCCGAAACAGATGTACTCGCCCTTTCAGAGTTGAAAGAGAAGTTGCCTGCGGGGACATACACGATACCTCCTCCGGCAGCTGTAACTGCGTCTACGGCTGCTTGTATGTCTTCAGCAGAGCCGCTTTTTGCCCATATTTTGTTTACTGATATTTGACCTGTGTTGTGGATTTTTGCTATGTTTGTTAGTTGGGCGTTTGCCGCATAAACGGCTATGATTAATATTGTTGCTAAAATTGTTGGGAGAATAGTTTGATGTTTGCTGGTCATTTTTGCCTCATCTACTTCTTTAATAACTTTAGCTGCTTCTTTATTATAGTATAGTGTGTGGATGTTAATAATAAATCTTGTGTATTACGATAATAGAGTATCGAGGGATTAAATGCTCCATAATATTGAAAACTCAAAGCGGTTAGACTTCCTTTTGGCAATAATATTCCTTCAAGTCACGATATACATATCGGTCATCTTTAATGTCAATGTTTTAAGGCAGGTTATTGGCGTTCTCTACTTGTCGTTTGTTCCGGGATATCTCGTTGTTAAACTGTTGAAGTTTCGTTTTGGAGCTTTGGAAACACTAACTTTTTCGGTTGGGTTTAGTGTCGCCTTTTTGATGCTTGTTGGGCTTTTCCTTAATGAGTTAGGTTTTATGGCTAGGATATTGCAGCCGCTTTCTACTGTTCCTCTGCTTGTTACTTTAAACATGTTTGTTCTTATACTGGCTATTCTAGCTTACTTTAGAAGTGAGCCGCCTCTACTATTTAATGAGTTTTCTTTAGGTTCATTTAAGTGGGCGTTTCCCTTAACGCTGCCGCTTGTTTTAAGCGTTGTCGGTGCCATGCTTGTAAACGTATACAACGATAACCGCGTGCTCTTGATTATGATATTGGCGGTTTCCTTAATAGCTACAGTTCTAACTTTAAAGAACAAGTTTCCATCGAAGATTTACGCACTTGCAACCTTCGTAATAGGCATCTCGCTTCTCTATCATTCGTCGCTGATTTCAAGATATTTGTGTTCTTTTGGTTCGGATATTGCGCCAGAATATTATACGTTCAAATATACACAAATGAATGGCCATTATAGTTCGATTCCTCCAAGTTATTGGGGTTCAGGCCTTGGAAGGTTAAATAATATGTTAAGTATTACTGTTCTTCCAACAATATATTGCAATCTGTTAAATTTAGATTCAACTTGGGTTTTTAAACTGGTTTTTCCATTAATTTTTGCATTTGTTCCATTATGCTTGTATTGTTTGTGGCGGGATGGTTTTGGTGATAAACATGCTTTCTTTTCTGCTTTCTTTTTTATGGCAACTTTTACTTTTTATACCGAACTGCTTGGGTTAAACAGGCAGATGATTGGTGAACTATTCTTTGTTTTGCTTTTTTTTGTTTTGTTGAATAAAAATTTGGGACATTTTCAAAGAATATTTTCTTTCATAATTTTTAGCTTTGGCTTGGTTGTTTCACACTATGCGCTTGCAGAGATTTTTCTCTTCTTTATTGTTTTTGCTTGGTTATGCTTGATTATATTTAAGCGACGGAGCAACTTAACCGCCAGTATGGTTGCACTTTTTTTTGCAATAATGTTTGCTTGGTATATTTATACGTCAAATGCTTCTGTTTTTGAGAGTTTCATAGAGTTTGCGGATAATGTTTACCGTCAGTTAGGGGATTTCTTTAACCTCGAATCCAGGGGGGAGACAGTTTTGCGTGGTTTGGGTTTAGAGAATCCTCCAACCATTTGGAACGCCATAAGTAGGGTTTTTGCTTACATAACAGAGTTTTTGATTGTTGTCGGTTTTATTGGTTTGCTGTTAAAACGAAGAAAAGCTGATGGTGATTGGGGCAGGTTTGTTTTGATTTCAGAAGCTATGGGGTTTCTGATTGCAATTATAGCGGTTCCTGGTCTTGCAAGTACCATGAATATGACGCGGTTTTATCATGTACTGCTTTTTTTGTTAGCGCCTTTATGTGTTTCGGGTGGAGAATTTTTAGTCAAGTTAATATCCAAGAAGGAGAGGAATTATCTTGTTTCTGTTTTACTGTTGGCTGTTTTGGTACCTTATTTTCTATTTCAATCCGGGTTTGTCTATGAGGTGGTTAAGGCTGAAAGTTGGTCTATTCCGTTAAGTGCATATAGAATGAATGGTTACAAGCTATATTATAGTAGCGGGTATACGGATGGTTGGAGCGTTTTTTCTGCAAAGTGGCTATCTGAAAACGTGAAGGTCAGTCAGGTGCATGTTTATGCAGATTGGGCATCATTTGAGAATCCTCTACGCATTTACGGTCTTGTATATGGAGGATACATTTATCCACTCTCTAATGTTACGATTATACCTGATCATGGAATAGTTTACTTGAATTCGCTGAACACTATTCAAGGGACGGTTGTTGCAGGAGCATATCTCTGCAACTCTAGCGAACTTTACTTTTTAAGCGAAATGAACCTTGCATACTCAAATGGAGGAAGCGAAATTTACAAAAAAGGTTCCTTAATCATCCAATTTTGACGATGCAATAGTTTAAAAGGAATGTGAATAATTGAGCATATACGATGTGCATGGCTTTGTGATATCCGTTGAGGGGCCGGCGGATGGAGTCTTTACTCGTGAATATGGATACTTTAAAAGCTTTAGATGTCCCCGGAAGGTTGACCTTTTTGTTAAGGTGAATGAAAGGCATGATTCTCTTCCTACTATGGTCTGGGGCTGCAATAAAGGGATGTTTATTCCATTTGACGAAAACGAAAATACACTTTGGTATGATGAGGGAGTAGAGCTTATCAAAGAATATTTGATTCATTTCTGCGAATTTCTAATGTGGTGGCCTGATAAAACTTGGTTGCATGCTGGAGCTGTTGAAAGAAATGGGAAAGCTTATGTTTTTACAGGCGAAGGAGGTGTTGGAAAAACATCATCGGTATTGAATCTAGTAAGAGCCGGATATAACTATCTTAGTGATGACTTTCTACTCATAAACAATGTAGGTGTTGCTTTTCCTTTTCCTAGACGAGTTCACATTTTTGATTATAATTTAGAAGATGAGGAAATCGCAAAACGCGCCTTAGGACTTAGAAGATCATATTATATACCTATATGCAAACTGATTAACGTCGGTGCTAAGCTTTCACCAAATAAATATGTAAAATACGCCTTTGAAAAACTTAGAGAGCAAACAATGTTGCGCATTGAATTGTATAAATTATTTCCGGGTTGCAAGATAGCTTCGCCAACACCGATTTCCAAAATTTTCTTCCTCAGAAGGGAAAAAATAGAAAATATTAGAGTGAAGGAATTCTCACAGGACATTAAAGAATTTATAAGGAGAATTATTTTTGTAAATATGTATGAATGGGGCGACTGCTTACGAGAATATTATAGATATGTTTATCTTTTTGGTGTCAATAATCGGAAAATCGAAAACAAAATACAACACGATACAAATATCTTTTATGACGCTTTCAAGAAAGCAGAAATATACATAATGACAATTCCGGAAAATTTTAATCTGCTAAAAGTAGACCTTTCCTCACTATTAAATTTGGAATAAGAATTCAATCTCATAAAACAGTAAAGGAAAGTATGCTATGCAAGAATGTTTTACAATTGGATATCAATTAGAGAGGGCCAGCGATTTAAATGACCTTGTAAACGCGAATTACCCCATTGAAAACGTTCCAGAATTAACTAATCCATACAAAACGTTAAAATCGAAAATTTTTGACGCTCTTAAAATGTCGGAGACCAGAAGATTGGTTTTATACCATAAAAAGCACAAAAAGTGCATAGGGATAGTCACACTACGAAAAGTTAATAAAAATTTGTGGGGGATCTGGGACATTTATGTAGCACCATCATTTAGAGGCCACGGACTTAGCATTCACCTTTACAGAGCTGCATTCTCATACTTAAAACAGAGATGTGTAAAAAAGACGTTTGGCAGCGTAGATATAAACAATATACCGTCAAGAAAGACCATAGAAAGAATTTGGGACAGTTACCTGCCACAAAAATACTACAGATTCAATGCGTCTGTCCCTTTACTCATTAGAAAAGTACCGCAAAGCCAAATAACTGTTAGAGATGCTAATCCAAAAGACAAAAAATCCTTATTCCAGATATATTGTCAATGCGTTTCTAAAAAATGGAAAGAGTTCCTAGAAATTAATGAATCAAATTTCAGGCTTCCAAAGAATCCTGGTCCTCCATTCCCTGAAGGCATGTTGAGGTTAATTTCACCTAAAAGGGTATTAATTGCGGAAAATCTTAACGGGCAAATCGTGGGATACGCTGTAACTAAATATAACATAACACCAATCATCGTATATCCCGCTAGCCTATACTTATTCTTATCACCAAACCTATCTTCAGATAACGCAACAGCAGTATTAAGCGGATTCGTAAGATTTTTGCATCGTAAAGGTTATACAAAATTTGAAATGTTCTCCATAAACATAAATGAAAAATTGTTAGATGAAATTTCGCTAACGCTTGAAAAATGTGGAATTAAAATTTCCAAATTCCTAGTTTGTACTAAACTTTAAACTGATTAATGAGAATTTTTATGAAAGTGTTAATGGCTACACCATCATATTATCCCATTAAAGGCGGAGCTGAAGCCATAATTCACGATCTTTCGATAAAGCTAAAAGGTATAGGGGTAAATGTTCACATTTTGACCTTCAACATGAACCAGAAATGGAGACCCCTATGGCATGGCAATGTAGAGCAAAATAACGGCTTGGCTGTCTACAAAATTCCTGCCTTAAATTGGTTTCCGCTGACCCACTCAGACAGAATAACTATGGGCGTAAACCTAATCCCAGGAAGATTCCGAAAAATACTGAGAGAATATGATGTGCTACATTTTCACGGTGGAGACCTAACTTTTCCGCTGTTTTCCTTTGGAGTTAAAAAACCAAAAATATTCCACTTTCACGGTTTTTCTCCAGAATTTTACAAAAGGTATTTCATAAGCCGACTAATTCTAAAAAACGCTGCCCACATTTACATATGCTTAACAAACATCATGAAAAAAGAACTCATGGACATAGGAATACCCGAAAACAAAGTTAGAGTTCTTCCCAACGGAATAGACACCAACATTTTCCATCCGCAAGGAGAAAAAGAGGAAAACCAAATCCTCTTTGTAGGCAGAGTATGCCGCGAAAAAGGAATAGACACCCTAATAAAGGCGCTAACTTATCTAAAAACACCCACAAACCTAACTATAATAGGGCCAAAAGACTGGAACCCAAGGCACTTCAGCGAAATCCTCGAACTAATTAAAAAGGAAAACGAGAAAGGAATACATAAAATTGTATATCTTGGCGCAAAAACCCGCGAAGAAATAATCAAATATTATCAGAAGGCTTCTATGCTTGTTTTGCCATCACAGAGGGAAGGCTTCCCCATGGTTATCTTAGAAGCCTTAGCCTGCGAAACCCCAGTTATCACAACCAACGTTAACGGAATCCCCGAAATTCTTCAAAACAATGAATGCGGCATCATAATCCCACCGAATAATCCGCAAAAACTCGCAGAAGCCATCCAATTCCTACTAGACAACAAAGAGACACGAACAAAGTTTGGATGGAAAGGCAGAGAAATGGTTGAAAAATGTTTTTCCATGGATGCGGTTGTGGAGAAACTTTGCAAAATTTATGATGAAACCATCTCGAAATTTGGCGGTTAAAACATGCGCAAAATAACCTTCACATTCGATGTTGAAGACTTTACTAATAAAAGGGCATTCTTGGCCCTACAAGCCACCATAGAGCTCCTAGACAGATACCGTTTTAATGGCATATTTCTCATAACAGGGCATGTGGCTGAGAAGCTTTACGACTACCCAAAAATTGTTGAGTTGCTGGAAGCACATGAGGTTGGCTACCACTCGTCTGGGCATTCAGTGCACCCAACAATTTTTGAATTCACCGACGTTGAGAACTACAAAGAGGCTTATGAAATATCCTTGAAAAGGGAGACATCCCATATAAACCCGTTAACCGGCGAGATGGAAGGCGAAGGTGGAATTATAGCTTTGCAAAAACTTTTTCCATCCAAAAAAATAACAGCTTTTAGAGCACCGGGATATTGTTGGAGTCCCCCTCATCTAGAAGCCCTTCGAGATTTAGGCATAAAATTCGACTTTTCAGCCAAACTATCCAAAACTCCAGTTCACTATAAAGGCATAACATTCTATCCTTATCCAATTCTCGCTCAATGGAACGGCAAACCATCCGATTTCAGACTTTTCTGGATAACGACCGCCAAAAATCCTTATATAGTAATCGGACTGCACCCCAGCCTATTCGCCACATATGACGGATGGGACACAATTTACTTCAACGGAAACCCAAGAGCCATTGCCCCCCCAAAAACAAGGGACCCGCAAGAAGTTAAAAGCTTAATCAAGAGTTTTGACCTCTTCCTTAAAAATATCAAAATTTTCGAAAGGCTAGGCTTAGTAGAGGTAACAACAAAGCTTGAAAACACCAAAAATGAGCTAATTTTAACCAAAAAGACAGTGGAGAAATGTTATGCACACAGCATGAGATGGGCTAAAAAGGTCTTCAATTACAAACCAAGATATTTGAGAAACCATTTTTACCATTTTTTTAATGTAACCTCCTCAGAACGCAAATAAATCATTTAAAAGAAATTAACAATTATCATTTTCTTGCTTTGAAGGATAAATGGACAAATCTCTTGGAATGTAAGCATAAGCATAATGTATTTTCAACATTGATATAAACCAAGTGAAATATATCTTATAAAAGCAAATCTTTTGACATAAAGATGTTTGGGTTTGCTTTATGCGTGAAATTAAACCTTTAATCATAGTGAAAGCACGACACTCAATTATCTCCGGAGGATATTATAGAACATATGAAATTCTGAGAAATGGGAAGGCGGAAGGCATAAATTATTTAGTTGCAACAGACGCACTAAGTTATCAAAATTATGCTAAAATGTTCCAAGATTTCGAAGAAATAGTAAAGAAATATAAAGTATATTTTATTGACAATTTTGCAAAAACTAATAATTGTAAGTCCTCCCTTTTAAGATCAATAAAATTGTTCCAAAATCTTTTATCAAGAGCTTCATCAATCTACGAAATTGCCCGCAAAGAAAATCCAGATATCATTATTGGGCCCAGCGAGAACTTAGCTAAAACCACCTATTTGTCTGGAAAATTATGTCGTAAACCATGGACTATCAACTTCACAGGTACAAACGAACTTCTTCAACCAGAAATAGGACTTGTTCCCGTAACATTATTAAACATTTTTAAGCATATCAAAAAGAAATCGATAAAAGATATCCCATTTAAATTCAAAATTGGATACGCATTGGATCTGATGAGTTTATTAAAGGTTGCTGAAGGTTCATTAATTCTTACGGTTAGCCCATCTGTGAAAGTTGAAATAACTCAACTAAATCCTAAAATTGAGTTTCATGTAATTACACCTGGAAATGGCGTTGACTTAGAAAAGATCCCTAAAAACGAAGTCTACGATGCAAAATACGACGGTATATTTTTTTCGAGAATAATTTCTGAAAAAGGAATATTCGACCTTTTAAAAATATGGAAGTATGTTGTGAAAAAATTTCCTAGAGCGAAGCTTGCAATCGTTGGCCCTTCTGAAGATCCAATGATTTTAAACCGTGTTTGCAAAATTATTCATAGCTACGGGATAGCAAATAATGTGGCATATTTAGGTGCACAAAGTAGAGCCTCCTTAATCGATCTTATAATGTCTTCTAAGCTAATGATCTATCCTACTCGATTAGACTCATTCTCTTTAGCGATACTCGAATCGCTTGCTTGTGGCAGACCAGTTGTCACTTATAATATTTTGGCAACCAAATACAATTTCTTTAAATGTAAGGCAGTTTTACGTTGTCCAGTTGGAAATATAAAAACTATGGCGGATGAGATAATGCTTCTTTTAGGAAATGAAGACCTACGAATGCGGCTTTCAAAAGAGGCGAGAGAATTCGCTAAAGATTTTGACTGGAAAAATGTGGTCAGAGCGGAAAAAGAAGCATATTTTAAAGTTATTGAATGGTTCTGTTCGCATTAAACTCTAACAAATTGCGCTTGCTAAAGAGGAGTTTATATGCAAACGAAAAACCTAAAGATTATTATTCTTAACTTACCAAGTCCCCCAAATCAAAGACTTTGGAGAGACACAGCTGGCGGATTCGGCACCGCAATCATCAGCCAACATAAACATAAGGTAAACCGAGAATCACTTCATCCATTCTTACCTTATGCATCTGCGCTTCTTTCAAAATCAGCATACGAATTTAAGGTTATAGATGCTCAAGCGTTAAAACTGGATAGATCTCAAGTTCTAGCCGAAGTCAAAAAAGAAAATGCTGACTTAGTATTTTCCGTTATTTCTCTTCCATCATTTTATCAAGATCTTTGCATTTTAAGCGAGATAAAATATCTTTTGCAAAACGTAATCGTAATTGGTGTTGGAACAATATGCAGCGTGATGCCGAATGAAATTTTGTATAGAAGTGCAATAGATATGGTCTTGCGAAATAACTACCCATACATCTCTTACATGCTTGATTTGATTCAATCCTTGCAACAATCCAGAAATTTAAAGAATATTGGAAATCTATCATTTAAGAAAAACGGAAAAATTATCCACACGCCAAAAAAACCTGAACCTCCTCTTGACGATTTACCTTTTCCCGAATATGATTTCATTAAACTTGATCGCTATGAAACAACATCAGATATTACTGGAAAGAGTTTTGTATACGTTCCAATTTTAGAAAGTAGAGGATGCCCCTATAATTGTATATATTGCCCCTACCCACTAGGGTTCGGCAGGGAGATAATGTTCAGATCTCTCAAGGTAATAGTTGAGGAAATAAAATATTTGCGCGATAAATTTAATATTAGGGCATTTCTTTTACGTGGTCAAACATTTGCATATAATAAAAAGCGCGCCATGGAGATATGTAATGAAATAATTCGAAATAAACTTGATGTTATATGGTTTTGTGAGTCAAGAGTGGATGAAGTTTCAAAAGAGCTTTTAACAAACATGAAACGAGCTGGTTGTATACGAATACACTATGGAGTTGAAACAGGCGATCCAGAACTCCTCAAAATTGCGAAGCCAGGCGTTAGATTGCAAGCAACCGAGAAGGCATTTAAAATGACAAAGGAGGTTGGGATAATGACGCAAGCCCACATTATCCTTGGGTGGCCAAATGAAAACCGTCAAACATTAGAAAGAACAAGAAAATTAATATTAAAGCTAGACCCAGATGAAATAAACTTAAACTTCCTAACACCATATCCAGGAACCCCACTATACGAGATAGCCCAAAGAAATAATCTTCTACTTACAGCAGATTGGACTCAATATACTTCGCATACGGTTGTCATGCGAACAAAAAATTTAAGCGCTAATGAACTTTACGCTTATAAAAGCAGAATTATACGCGACTTTTCCAAACAGAAATTACAACAGCTTTTCATAAAGGATGGACTTTCCGTTTTTAAAAAGCCACAAGCCTTCATCAAAGCCACAAGTTTAGTGAACAGAATATTGTTTCCCTATAATTGAAGATCAGGGAATAATCAGGATGAGCCTTGTTAGCCTAGTGAAAATAAAAAGCGAAACCGAAATAAAGAAAGGGATACAAGAAGCACTAGATCTAATCCAATATTCGTGGTCTACAAGCATAGAAAATGTTGTCATCAAGCCAAACTTATGCTATTACTGGGATTACACGACTGGTCAGACAACCGATCCTAGATTCATTGCAAAATTAATTGAACTTATTAGAGAAAAAGTTTCGCCAAATGTGAACATTTCGATAGTAGAATCTGATGCATCTGCTATGATCTGCAAATACGCTTTCAGAATGCTTGGTTACGAAAAACTTGCTGAAAAATACAATGTTAAGCTGGTTAATCTTTCCGAAGAATCTTGCAATCCAGTGCAAGTAACGGTAAGAGAGAAAGTTTTCCGTTTTATGGTTCCCAAAATAATACTGGAAGCCGACTTGAAAATTAATGTTCCAAAAATAAAGTATACTATGAGGGGAATAGAACTAACATGTGCCTTAAAGAACATTTACGGATGTAACCCATACCCTAAAAAATTTAAATATCATGGAATACTCGCGGAAACAATAGTGGCCTTAAACAAAATTATGAGATTTGATTTATGCATTATCGACGGTTACATCGTTTCAGGGATTCATCCAAGAAAATTGGGTCTTGTAATGGCTGGCCAGGATCCAGTTGCAATAGACGCGGCTGCAGCTGAAATAGCAGGATTAAACCCAAAAAAGATAAAATATTTGCAACTAGCGGAAAAAGAAGGAATAGGTAGAATCTCCTACATACCGAGAGGTGTTCCAAGAAACTATTTTAAGTCGAGATACCCGCGAAAAGATTTCAAGAAAAAATTGATGGGCAAAGCCTATGCTGCCCTAATCTTAACTGGATTAGGCGGAAAACTTGGGCTACAATAAAATCAGATAACGGAGCATGAAAATGAAGAAGATTAGCCTTGGAATAATAGGCTTAGGCTATGTGGGACAAATACATTTAAGACACGCACAAAGGCTCGCTAACACCCGCGTCATAGCGGTAGCCGATCTTTCCAAGAAAGCTTTGAAAAAAGCCAAAAACAGCGGCATAAAAAACACCTTCACCAGCTACGAAGAAATGTTAAAACTCCCAGAATTGGACGCAGTAATAATCGCCCTACCAACACACTTACACCTAAAATGCGCACGCGATGCAGCAGAAGCCAAAAAACACATATTCCTCGAAAAACCCATGGCAAGAAACACCCAAGAGGCAAAGGAAATCTTGTCAATAGTGCAGAAAAACAATATCAAACTAATGATGGGCTATCCATTAAGATTCAACCAGCAATTCCAAACATTAAAAAAGAAAATCTACGATGGAACATTAGGCGACATAGAAATCGCCATCGCAAACTACATAAGCTCAGGACCATTCTTCCATAGGGCAGAAGCCCACGCACCCATGCCAGTCCCCGAATGGTGGTTTAACAAGGAACTAACAGGCGGAGGAGCCCTCATAGACCTAGGAAGCCACATAATAAACCTACTCCGCTGGTACTTCGGCGAAATCACAGACGTAAAAAGCCACCTAGGCTACAGGTTCAACATGCCCTTCGAAGACAAGGCCGTATGTGTAGCAAAATTTGAAAACGATACAACAGCCATAATAAACGTAGGATGGTTCCTACAAGGATATCAGTTAAAAATCGAACTCATAGGAACAGTAAACCACACAACAGTCCAACACAAACCATCAAACCCCATATCCACAGTAATCCAAATGCTAGCAACAGGAACATCCCAATTCTACCACGCCCACAAGGCAGAACTCCAATACTTCGTGAACTGCCTAATAAAAGATAAACAGCCAACACCCACAGGCGAAGACGGCCTAAAAGACCTAGAAGCCATAGAAAAAGCATACAAAAACCAAATAAGCCTAAACTAAATTATCTAATATCTTACATTTAATTCGTGTAGGCCCTAAGCACAGGTCATTTTGAAATTAACAATTCAAATTGCTTGTAAAAAACTATAACAAAGTTGCCGCACAGCTTCTTATTCTATAATTGAAGAAGTTTAAGACCAAAATTCCTGAAAATCTTAAAGTGCCGCAAATCAAATGTGTATAGGGACGCTCCCCTATTCATTACTATGGCTGCAATCATAGCATCTGTCCTTCTTGCGGGCGTTCCTAAACTTTCAGCTTTTAACTCTAACTCGGCGGATAGTTGAGCATCCCTTTTAGTATACTCGATTACCGGTAGAAGCAAAACATCCCTAACTGGCTTTGCATACTTTTCAAGACCATATAGAATCTCGTGAAGATTAATGACGGTTGTAGCGATATCTTCACCCCTTTCAACAAGCTTCCTTAAGGCTTCATCACCTTTAACAGACCGTTTATCAAAAATCTCAATCAGCACGTCCGTGTCTAAAACAATCATAACCTACGCTCAGCCCTTGCAGCATAAACCTCTTTAAGCAAAACCTCTTTATCTTTAAGCTCCACACAACCTCTAAGCTTTTTTAAAGTTTCCAGAGAATTAACACCCTCAATAAGCCTCTCAAACAAATCACTGAAACTTTCACCTTCACGCTTAACCTTCAACAACTTCTGGTAAACCTCATCTCTAATCGTGATCGTCTTAGTCAAGGTTTTCAACCGCCTTTTAAAATGTTTAAACATATATTTAAACATTACCTAATCATTTCTAGCTGATCCTCAAACCAACAGACAGAGCACCACAAAAATGCAAACCTTCAACAGACTTCCTCATCTCCCTAACAGTTTCATTGATAAATCCGGAAGGCACAACATGCCTTTTCTTTTTCAAGCTGTCCAAAAGCTTTTCAGCCGCCCTCTTCTTCTCCTCCAACTCAACTCTACTCCGAATAGCATCCCTAATATATTCAGACCAACTGATCTTAACCCGATTCATCCTCCTTCTCAAATCCTCATCAACCTTAACAGTAACAGTACCCAACAGCATCACCAAAAATAATATTTTAATTATTTTTCTTCCCATTTCCATTTTAGGGGGTTTCAACCTTTAAGAACGAATACTTTTTAAAATGTTTAGTATTTTCCGTCCACAAAGTATCAACATTGCCCTTACATGTATATGCCAGAACGCAGTTAAATATGTCGCCGTCCACAATCGATAAATGTTTTGCTGATTCAAAAGTCTCTCTATGGGCTGTGGCCGAGGGAAGTAATTTCCCAAAACTCACACTTTCCTCATATAGCATGCATATTTCAGCCGCTTCATCAGAACTTAGGGATTCTTCACTCTCTTCCCAATCATTATGGAATAAAAATCTAACAAATTCTGATGAGAAACAAAAGCTCTAATTAAGCCATTTATAGAAGCCTTAATAATAAGGGACGCGGCGTCATGATGGGGACTTAAACGGTCATGGGCGTAACATAAAATCATAGTGTCAAGCAATATTTTCTTACTTGCATGAGCACTCTCCGCCACATCCACGCCATCAACCAATATCCTCATAAATTTCCCTTCTAGTTAACCCTACGGGAACGCCAACTTCACGGCAATTCGCTAAGGCATCAAGAATCCGCTCCTCAACCGTTTTTCTTTTTAACTCAACCCTGAAACCCTTCCTGTCCAAAGAAACAACGTTTAGCCTATCGCCATTCCTCAAGCCTAACCTCTCCCGAACTTCAGCAGGAACATAAATCTTCTTTTTATGATATGTTGTTTCAGTCAAATCGACACCCGCCTTTACAATAACCAAATAATAAGTTACCCATATTTAAAGTACATTAAAAATTAAACTTCATGAACACGCCTAACAGGCTTTGCATACTTTTAAAAAGCTCCCTTAAAGCTTCATCAACTTTAACATGTGCGCGCAAGAGTAAGAAGATCTGGGCGACATGAAGTCTCCTAGCCGCCTATTAACATTAGACTCAAACGTTTTAAAACCACTCTGGCTATCACGTCTTCCGGCATGAAAGCCGCCTCGTCCATAACAACAAAATCTGCTGTATAACCCCTCAAGGTGGCTCCGTCTGGGCCGCATGGTAAGGCTATAATCTTGCTTCCATTTTTAAGCTCAATCATCGTCCGCGTCGACTTCAAAACAGACTTGGCCAAAAAGGATGCCTCAAAATAAAACGTTCAATAACATTAAACATGATCATGCTCTGCCTAAGGCCTCTGCTAACAATAAGCGTGGTTTTATTCGGGTTTGTAAAGGCGAAATGGACAACCTTAACCGCAATGGCCGTTGTCTTTCCCGTCTGCCTAGCCCAACAGGCAACAACCCGCTTACTATTACAACGCAAAAGCTCAGCCTGATATGGGAAGGGATGAAAACCCAAAACCGCCTCAGCGAAGAAAACGGGATCTCGCCTAAGCTTATCCCTTAAACCCTCAAACCTCTCCAAGCCCATTTAAAACCGAAATGGACAAAGGCAAAATATAAACAATCCCATTAAAATAAAGTTATGAAAAATTTATGAGAACGGAGAGGCTTCCCTTTAGGGTTTCCTCTCTATGTTGTTAATGTGCTTTTCAAGCCTTCTACATTTGCGGTTTCATATACTTTTTTATCTGCAGTTAGGAATTGCGCGGCCTTCACGGCTTTGGCTGAGGCTATTTGGAGGGCGTCAGCCTCGTATATGTGGTGCTTTTCAATGAGATTCCAGCTTTCAATTAATAGTTTAAATTTGACGGGTACAAGCGTTAATATTCCAAGCCGCATCAGTCTCCTTGTTTCAATTAGGAAACGCCTTTTAACTGTTAAGTAGTCTTCTGGGCTGAGTATCCCTTTTACGCGGGCTTTGTCGAACGCTCCAAGGGTTTCCCCTATATTCCAAGAGCTGAAAGCAATAGTTGATTCTCCAGAGTAAGCTTTTAAGTAAACGTCTCTAACGGTTTTGCTTCCAGGCTCCTCAACATACCTTTTAACTATGCTGCTTGAATCAAGGTAGGCTATTAGCCCTCTCATCCCTCAGGCTCCTCACAAAAACGCTCACAAGACCAGCCTTTGGCCTTATAGGCT
>Ga0080004_1102373_pt1 | contig 19102 bp, 19 predicted proteins | sample WasSprMetagenome_FD_69207 | JGI IMG/M metagenome (GOLD analysis project Ga0080004, IMG submission 69207) | Sulfidic aquatic microbial communities from Washburn Spring, Yellowstone National Park, USA - WS (SPADES assembly) (version 2) | ecosystem: Environmental > Aquatic > Thermal springs > Hot...
CGAGACAGCGCGAGGGGGAAAAATCGATGGATTTGATTTTGATCGAGGTTTGAGCCGCCTGCCAGTTAACTCGAAGAAGGAAAAATCAATCATCAATTTTTATCCACTTGCGGGAGTACTGATGGGAGAGCAAGATTTAAATTTATCAATCAGGAACGAAATAGCGGAAAGCAGGTCTGAGGCCGTGAAAATGCGCACAGAAACCGTCTTAGAAATAGATAAATTGAGCAAGAAATACGATGAGTGTGAGGCCTTACGAGATGTTAGCTTTTCTGTGAACAAGGGAGAACTCGTGGTCATCTTGGGCCCCTCGGGTTCTGGAAAGAGCACCCTGCTGATGTGCATTGCTGGTTTCGTTAAACCTGATTCGGGAAGCATAATTCTCAACGGCACCAAGATCAACGATGTGCCACCGTACCGGAGAAACGTTGGGGTGGTTTTTCAAAGCATGGCACTTTTCCCCAACATGAATGTTTTTGATAACATAGCCTATCCGCTGAAGATAAGAAAAGTTGCCAAGGATGAAATCAAAAAGAGGGTGGAAAAAATGCTGGAAATCGTCGGACTCTCTGGTCTGGGGGGAAGGAGGATAACCCAGCTTAGCGGAGGCCAGCAGCAGCGCGTTGCCATCGCTAGAACTCTTGTCTTTGAGCCATCCATACTCCTCCTCGACGAGCCGCTGGGAGCTCTGGACAGAAAGCTTAGGGAAGAGATGCAGGGAGAGATAAAGAAGATCCATGACCGAGTCGGTGCTACCACCCTGCTCGTTACCCACGACCAAGAGGAGGCCATGACCATGGGCGACAGAATACTCGTCATAAATGGTGGAATGATCGAGCAGATGGGGACACCTGAGGAAATTTACAACCATCCGAAAACTCTGTTTGTTTCTGAGTTCATTGGCACGACAAACGTTTTTAAAGGCGTTGCAACCAAAGAGGGTGGCAAAACAGTCTTCAAGGCCGAGGAGGGATTTATCCTCCCACTGGAGAAGGAGGCCAAGGGCGAAGGCCATGTTTCAATCAAGGCGGAGCACATTAAGATTCTCGAAAACAGGCCCAAGGGTGATGCCTTTGTGCTGGAAGCCAAAGTGGCGCAGAACTTCTTCTCAGGCAACTTTATTAAATACGAGATAGATCTCAACGGAACCATCTTCAGGGTCATTGACAGAGACCCGACGCAGGTTTTTAAGCAGGGGCAAAAAGTCTACCTGAAAATACTTCCGGAAAACGTCAAGTGGTTCCCGAAATAATTTGTCCCTTTGACTAAGAATTGGATGAGACGGTTTTTCTGGCATTTCTGCCGCTAAGATTTTTTCTCATTTAATGCTGATAAGTTTTTGAACAGCTTCTTCTATTTTTCTTTCGCTTGGAATGTAGAATTCTTCCAGTGGCGGGCTGAAAGGGACGGGAATATGTGGGGCGCCAATTCTCCCGATTGGAGCCTCGAGATAGTCAAATGCTTCCTCGGCGATAATTGCAGCGATCTCCGCTCCAGCACCGCCAACTTTGCACTCCTCGGTCACTATCAACGCCTTTCCAGTTTTCTTTACCGATTCAACTATTGTTCTTTTATCCAAGGGAAATAATGTCCTCGGGTCAATCACTTCCAACTCAATTCCCTTGCTGGCGATGGTCTGTGCTACCCTGAGCACTTTATGGAGCATGGCCTGCGTGGCGACTACCGTGATATCGTCGCCACTTCTTTTGACATCAGCAACGCCGAACGGCACAGCATAATCCTCTTCCGGGACAGGCCCCTTTATCGAGTAAAGCATTTTGTGTTCCAGATAAACCACAGGATCGTCATCCCTTATGGCTGTTTTGAGCAGACCCTTGGCGTCATAGGGCGTTGCAGGCACAACTACCTTGAGTCCGGGTATGTGCATGAAAAGAGCCTCGAGACATTGGGAATGTTGGGCAGCTGCTTGAAAGCCCGCCCCCATCCCGTTTGCCCTGATCACGAGCGGGACCTTTGTCTTTCCCCCGCTCATGAACCTCATTTTGGCCGCCTGATTGATAATTTGGTCAAAACAGACCCCGGTGAAGTCGACGTACATTATTTCTGCCACTGGTCTCATCCCCGTCATTGCCGCACCAACGGCGCAGCCTAAGATCGCCATTTCAGAAAGAGGAGTATCTCTGACCCTTTCTTTCCCAAACTTTTCGATGAAGCCTTCAGTAATGCCAAAGATGTTGCCGTAGACGCCGACATCCTCCCCAATTATAAAAACAGTTTCGTCCCTTTCCATCTCTTCATACAGGGCTTCCCTGATGGCATCTCGATAAGTTATTTCCCTCATTCCAATTCCACCACCATCGTGGCAAAGACGTCTTTGGCCATCTCCTTTGGATCGGGGTAAGGAGCAGCTTCAGCGAACTTGACAGCTTCTTCCACTTCGACCTGAATTTTCTTTTTGATTTCCCCATCGGTTTCTTCGGACAACAATTTCATCTTCATTAGCTTCTCCCGGAATCTTTCTATGGGGTCTTTTGCCATCCACTCTTGAATCTCCGTCCTCGGTCGGTAGATCTCTTTGTGATGGTCCGGGTCTCCCTCCCAATGACCCTGCCACCTGTAAGTGACCGCTTCAATTAAGGTGGGACCATCTCCACTTCTGGCTCTGGCTGCGGCATCCTTAACGGCGTTGTAAACTTCCAGTGGGTCATTGCCGTCCACCTTTACACTTGGAATTCCGTAGGCCACAGCTCTTGAGGCGATGCCCACAGGGCACCCCGATCTAGCAGGGTAAGAGAAGGCATATTGATTGTTTTCGCACAAGAAAATCACGGGCAATTTCCAAATTGCTGCTAGGTTCAGCCCTTCATGAAAGGTTCCTTCCTGCGAGGCACCGTCGCCAAAAAAGCAGATGGTTATTTGTTTGGTTTTTCTCAGTTTTGCTGACAGTCCACTTCCCGTGGCGATTACAATACCGGCACCGACTATCCCATTTGCTCCCAATATATTTCTTTCAAAATCAGCTAGGTGCATCGAACCTCCCCGGCCCCGGTTGTAACCGGCTTCCTTACCAAATAGTTCGGCAAACATCTTTGACATCTCCAAACCAACGCCGATCATATGACCGTGCCCGCGATGGTGGCTGATTAAATAGTCACCCTTTTCCAGAGCCAAACATGCTCCGGCTGGTATGGCTTCCTGTCCTATGGAAAGGTGATATAATCCCGGAATTTTACCCGCCGCAAATAATTCTGCGATTTTGGTTTCAAAAGACCGGATCCTGAGCATGGTTTCATAAATTTTCAGGAGCTCTTTTTCACCAAGCAATAATTGCCCTCCGTCAACATTTTATGTTTAAATTATTGTTCAGATCGATAAATAACCGTTTGTTTTGGAAAAACCACGCTCGGAGCTTGTAGAAAAACCCATATTTTTAGCTGTCTGATTCTCTTCAGGAGGCTGGGGCGAGGGGGAGGGGAGAGGGTGGAATGAAACGGTCAAGCATGAGTTCAACCAGAAGTGGCGCGCGAGGGACAAGGCATACAAGGAGTTGGAGAAGACCATCCTCCAGTGCCTCTACGCCGCGCTCCTTTCCCTGTCCGACCGACTTCTCCCGCGCAAATCCCCGGGGACTCCCGGCAGGCCTCAGGAGCTTGGCCCAGCTGAGACAGCCTTTCTAGCCATCGTCAGGGAGTACCACCACCAGATGCCCTACCGCGAACTGGCATCCAGCCGATACGCCCGCTGGCTTGGCCTCCACGTGCACTACACCGCCATCCAGAAGGCTATCGCGAGGCTTCCAGAGTGGTTCATGGAGGAAGCTGCAAGGATCTTTGCCGATATCGTGAGCTCAGAGACCATCGACTGCGTGGTGGACGCGACCGAGATCGGCATTTACAAGTATGAGACGAAGGACACAATAGACGGAGAAAAGAGAGTACAGGAAACTGTGAAGCTTTCCGCCTGCTGGGACGCAGATAAACGCGTTTTTCACGGATTTCAGTGCCTGGAGGGGAAAGCTCACGGAGGGAAGACATTGGTGCCAATGGTAGAGGGGATCGGGAAGAAGGTGCGCAAGTGTTTTGCCGACACAGAGTTTAGCTCCAGAAAAAACATCCAGGCACTCGCAGACCGCGGTGTTGAGCCCGTGATTAAACCTCAGCCGAGAGCGACGACACGGAGCAAAGGGTATCCTGCGTGGAAGTGGCACATCAGGCGCTACCGCGAGCTCGGCTACGAGCGCTGGCGGGATGAGACCGGCTACGGGAAACGGTTTGAGAACGAGGGGGCATTTGGCGCTTTGATTGCGAGGTTCGGCGATCAGGTGAAGGCCAGGAGCCCCAGGGTGATCCCGAAGCTCCTGGGAGCGCGGATGGTTGTCCACAACTTGTTTGCGTCCCTCGTGTACCGCGCCTAAGGCGGGAAAGCGTCCAACCTCAACGGTTCTGATGAAGAACCGAAACGCTTTCCCCGCCAAGATTCTTTCTACAGCGAAAAAGAAAAAGTTTTTCTACAAGCCGCCACGCTCGGTAAATTATTTAAGTAGCAACGTTTAACTCAAAACGTATGAAAAGGAGCATAGTGATAGCAGCCATAGTAGTGATAGTGGTCGTGGTAGGGATAGGAATTTGGATTGTAGGCCGACCGTCAACCACGGCAGAGAAACCAAAGAGCATCATCGTCAGGGCTTGGGGCGGTGGCTGGGAGTATGCTCTTGATGAGGCGGTGAGCAAGGCTTTTGAAGAGGCAACCGGGATAAAAGTTGAGTACGATTACACTGAGGACAGCGAGCTGCAGACGCGACTTCGCGAGATAATACCCGCCGGCCAGGTGCCGCCCGTGGATGTAAACTGGACCATATCCACCAACTCTTACCTGGAAGCACAGTGGGGACTTGTCTCTCCGATGTCACTCTCCGAGGTTCCCAACCTTGCCAAGATGAGACCCGAGGCTAAGCCAGGGGCCGACGTGATGGCACTATACGGCGACAAATGGCCTTACGTCAACGTTTACGCCTACACCTATGTGTTGGCATACGTGCCCAGCTTGGTGTCGGAGGTACCCGATTCTTGGCGGGTTCTCTGGGAGCCGCAGTACAAGGGCAAAATAGCGATGTACGACGATGGCATAGGCTTCCACGCGGTTCTGGCCAGACTGGCTGGAGTTGAGATGAGCGAGGTCCTGGCCCATCCCGAGAAGATGGAGGCCGCATGGGACCTGCTCAAGACTTTGGCCCCAAGCATCGGTGGACTCGGCGAAGACCCAGATTTCTCCATGTGGATCGAGAGAAAGGAAATGGCACTGCTGGTTACCATCCTGACCAACGTCTTCGAGGCGAAGAGGGCGGGAGCTGAGGTCGCCTGGGTGGTTCCGAAGGAAGGCGTTGAAGTGCACACGGATGCTTTGGAAGTGGTTAAGAATCTGCCGCCAGAGCGGGACTACTGGGCCAAGCAGTACATCAACATCGCCTGCGACCCGAACGTCCAGGGCAAGTGGGCTGAACTGCTGGGATGCCCACCGCTGGCCGTTGGCGCACCGATTCCAGACTACATGAAGGGAGATCCTGCGTTCCCCACAGAGCCTGAACACTGGGCAATGAACATCTTTGTGCCAGAGAATGTCCTAGCAAAGTACCAGAAGGAATGGTTTGCCAGGTTCCAAGAGATCACGGGCTGAAGCCGGGATTAAAGAATCCCTACCAAGGAGCACGCTAAGAGGCGTAACGACCATGACGGCGGAGAAAGGGCCCGATTCACTAAAGGAAAAAATTTACCTCTGGGCGAAGAAAAGAGTGGGTTATTTACTAACCCTCCCGGCAATAGTCTCCGTTGGAATAATGGCGGTTGGCCTTTTTTATTTTTCTCTCATCAGTTTTTTTAAATACGATATTATTCAGATCTTCGTCCCGGCTTTCACCCTAGAAAATTACCTCCGGGTCTTCACCACGGAGGGGGTTGTCTCCTCCTTCATAAGAACCTTCACGCTTACCACGATAACCTGCATCCTGTGCCTCCTCATTGGAATTCCCTACGCGTATTTTATGGTGAGAACCAAATCACTGATGCTCAAAAGGGCACTGCTGTTGATGACGTTGGTGCCCTTTTTCATCGGGGAGATCGTCAAGGCCTATTCCTGGCTGATAATACTGGGGGAAAAGGGCCTGCTGGGATCGGTGACCCAGCAGCTGTTTCACAGCCCCATCAGCTTGGTCAACACACCCTATGCCGTCCTGATCGGGCTTCTTCATATGTTGCTGCCCATGACGATCCTGCTCATAGCCCCCTCGGTGACCGCGGTCAGCGAATATACTGAGATGGCGGCCCAGAACCTTGGAGCCACCCCCAGGCAGTGCTTCTTCCACGTCGTCCTGCCCCAGCTGAAACCGGGAATCCTTGGAGCGCTGATAGTGACTTTTGCCATTGGTGCCACCGAATATGCGAACCCTGACCTGCTGGGCGGTGGCGTGTTTGACTTTGTGGCCAACGTGATGTACATGATGATCTTCAACGCCGTGAACTATCCCTACGGCGCGGCGATGGGTGTGGTTCTGGTGATAACGCTGTCGGCGATCGTCTACATAATCCTCAGAATAGGGAAGATTGGAAACATCTTCATCAGGGGGAGGTGATGGCTTGAGGTGGTATACCAAGATCTTTTTAGCCGGCGTCATGCTGTTCTTCGTTCTCCCCCTACTGATCGTGTTGATCTGCTCCTTCACCAGCGCTCCGCGGGTGACCTTTCCCCCCCAAGGATTCTCAGTTCAATGGTACTTCACCGCTTTAACCTCTCCCTGGTTCCAAACGGGCTTGAAGAACAGCTTGATTGCCGCAACTTTCTGCACGATACTGGCGGTGCCCATAGGCATGCTGGCCTCTTATGGGCTGCTCCGCTATAAAATAAAGGCGAGGAACGCGATACAGGTTTATCTGCTGCTCCCCTTCACCGTCCCGCTGGTGGTGCAGGGCATCTCGCTGCTGTTCATCTATGCCCGCACCGGATTGGTTGGCAACATCTTGGGCATAGGTTTTGCCCTGATGGAGATAAACCTTCCCTTCATGCTCTGGTCCACCTCGTCGGCCGTCAATCGCATGGATCCGAATCTGGAGAACGCCTCGATGAGCCTGGGGGCCAATGAGATCTACACCTTCGTTCACATCACAATTCCGGCGCTCCTTCCGGGAATAATGTCCGGAGGCCTGCTTATGTTTGTCCTGGGCCTGAACGAATTCGTGACGAGCCTTATGCTGACGACGATCTGGTCGGCCACCCTCCCCATAAACATGTACACCAGAATCAAGACGGCGATCACACCCGATGTGGCGGCAGCAGCAGCGATATACATCATCATCGCGGTAATTGCCATCATTATACTGGACAAGACCGTGGGCATCGAATCTTACCTAAAGTAGGAGAGCGGAGCAACAGGTTCCGTTTGTCGTGCGTTTTTGCAGGGAGAATGGTTTAATAACCCGCCGCTCCCAATAACTCAAGGATTCTCATGGCAAAGGAGCCGGAAAAAGAGGGCGAAAAAGGGAAGGTAAAGGAGGCTCAAAAGCCGGAGCAAACCAAGGGGAAGAAAAAGTTCACCGAGGTTGACCCGAGAACCCTCATCTCCGTGCCCACGATCCTCTGTCCTGTCTGCGGCCTTCCCATGGAGATCAAAGGGAGAAAGGAAGTGGAAAAGACAGTGAGAACCCTGCGGGGAAAGACCGTCAGGAAGATCCCCCATCTGGTCTATCAGTGCGCCAAGGACAAGACGGAGTTCAATTTGAATCTCGAGCGCCGGGGTGGAGGCTGTTTCATCGCCACGGCTGCCTTTGGAACCTCAATGGCTCATGAGATAAACGTGCTGAGGTCATTCCGGGACAACTACCTCATGAGGGAAAGGGCGGGGAGACTGTTCATCTCGCTCTATTACAGAACATCGCCCACCATCGCCAAAATGATCAGCAGGTCAAAAATTCTGAAGTTCGTTACCCGGGCGGTGCTGACCCCGATAATAAAAACGGTACAAAAGGCCATTGGCGTTTAATCCCGGTTTCAGGGCTTCATGAGCTTCGTCGGCCGATGCGGGCCAGCAATCTCACAACCGATCACTATTTAAGCGGGAAGAGTCTAATTCAATTTAAGATACGTGTGGTCTCCTTTTGGGAGATTCAGGAGAAATAGTTCAACTGTTTTTCCGCACCGTATCTGAAAAAAATAGGAGAGTTAGTAAAATGGCATATGGCGGAAGATACGGCGGGTCAGGAAGGTTCGGACCAAGGCAGATGTACAAGGCAACCTGTTCCGATTGCGGTGCCGAGTGCGAGGTCCCCTTCAAGCCAACGGAGGGCAGACCTGTTTACTGCAGGGATTGCTTCCAAAAACGCCGGGGATCAAGAAGGGGCCCGTAAGTTTTGAAGACGATTAGGGCTGCCCAAACCCAAGCGTTGACCGTGGTTTCTGAGAACCGCGGTCGGAAGTAGGGAAAGGGATCATTTTGGCCTTAATTGAGGTCGGGATGCCCTTACCCGGAGTTTTTCTTTTTTTGTTTTTTTGAAAATTATGCTTCAATTGTTGACGGGCCACATGTTCAGGATCCAGTACTTCTTTTTGAGCTTTGCCAGCCAATTATTTCATATGCCAAACACTGCCGGATTCCTCCGCCGCCTCGCCGGGTTCCGTCTGGTCCTTCTAGCCCTGGTTATCTTCTTGGTTTTAAACGGCGCCCTCTTTGCCCTGCTGTCCCTTTACCCACCGCTGCTCGAGTGGTTATGGCTTTCCGCCGACCGCCCCTGGGGGATCTTGACTTCCGCCTTTTCCCACGTAGATCCGGAGCACATCCTCAGCAATGTCGAGGGGTTTCTTCTGGCGGCGGCCTTCTTCATCCTGATCAACGTGAATAATTCCCCAAGGGTCAAACGGCGCCTGAGCAGGAAATTTCTCCTCCTGTCCTTTCTGGCCGGAATAGGCGCCAACCTTTTGGAGTACCCCTTCGTCCTGGCCAACCCTGAAATTCCTTCCTTCGGTGCCTCTGGAATCGTTTACGGTGCTCTGGGAATCGTCTTTGCCAACGCATTGCAACAACTGCCCGTGCACCTCAGGGTGATAAGGAAGTGGTTCGGGACGAAGAAGGGCGGAATTTCCCGGCTGAATAAATGGCTGCGGGAAGTTTTTCCCAGCCTGCTGGCGTTTTCCTACGCCCTCTCGATATTGTTGATGGTGTTCTTCGACATCAGCGGATTTCTCAACGTTGCCCCGGAAGTTGACATCTTTGCCCACGGGGTTGGCTTCCTCATCGGTTTCTTAGGCTTCACCGTCTGGCAGCTGCTTGAGGGAGAACCGGGGAAAAGGCAGAGGCGGAGACTTCGGAGAGGGTCCTGAGGCTTGGTAAATTAAGGATGCCGGCGGAGCTTTCATTTAACCAGTTCAATTTTGGCTCCGAGCTTCCGCATATCGGTGACGAAGTCAGGGTAAGAAACCGGAATGCTCTCAGCGCCATCGACGTAGGTTTCGCCTTTGGCGACCAATCCCGCCACGGCGAAGGCCATGGCCATCCTGTGGTCGCCGTAAGAGCTAACCCTAGTTCCCTCCAGGTTCCTCACGCCGTTGATCTTCAGCTCGTCGGGAAGTTCCTCGACATCGGCACCGAAACGCCGCAGCTCGGTGGCGAGCGCACGCAGTCGATCCGTCTCCTTAAAACGCAGGTGGGGGATGTTCGTCAGCCTCGTCAGCCCATCAGCGACGGAACCCAAGACGGCGAGGACGGGGACCAGGTCGGGGTTGTCGCCGCAGTCGGCCTCAATGCCGTTCAGATCACCTTCGCCAGAGACCTCCACAGCATCTTTGAACACCTTCACCTCGGCCCCAAAGTCCTTCAACAAAGTCACGATGCGTTTGTCGCCCTGGGCCCCCTTGGTGTCCAAGTTGTTCACCCTCACGGTGGATCCGGTGAGGGCGGCAGCTCCGAGGGGAAAAGCCGCCGAGGAGAAATCACCGGGAATGGTCAAGTTTATCGGCTTCAAAGTTTGGCCCCCGGGTATGCTGAACTTGGTCAGCCTGCCGTCGTGCTTTATTTTTGCCCCGGCCATCTCAAGCAGCTCGAGCGTGATCTCGACGTAAGGTTTCGAGCGCATTTCCCCGGTTATCGTTATGCTGACGTCGCCCTTGGCCTGAGGTGCGGCGAGCAATAGGGCGGAGATGAACTGCGAGCTGACGCCGCCGGTTATCTCCACGTCTCCCCCGTCCAGGCCGCCCCCAACGATCACCGGTGGCCGGCCCTCCTTTCCCTCGCATCTCGCCATGGCTCCGAGTTCCCCGAGCGTTTCGATCAGGGGACCCATGGGGCGCTGCAGGACTGACTGGTCGCCGGTGAGCCGCGTGGGCTTGGGGGAGAGGGCAGCGATCGCGCTCATCAGCCTGATGGTGGTGCCTGAATTGCGCGCGTCGATCAGCCCCGTGCGCGGCTTTATTTTCCCGCCCGTTCCCCGCACCCGCCAGGTGTTGTCTTCGCGGATCACCTCGGCCCCCATTTCCTTCACCGCCTCAATGGTGGCCATGGTGTCGTAGCCGATGAGCGGATTTCTTATGGTGCTTTCGCCGTCCGCCAGCAGGGCGATCATGAAGGCGCGGTGGGTGTATGACTTGGACGGAGGTGCGGTTATTTCGCCCGATAGTTTCGACGGCCTGACGCGAAGGACTGCCATGTGTCTCCAGCTCTGATATAGTACATTCCCGAATAAAAGCGATGGTCAAAAATTGCCTCATTAGCGTGTTTTTAATCGGCAATTTTGGAGTTCTTCGCAGGCTGGTCACAAATGGCTAGAATATTTTTAAGAGAGAGTTGAAGTCAATCAAAAGGTCGGCATCCTTTTCTTCTTGTTGGGCTTGCCCCTGCTTTCAGCGTAGGCCAACATCGCCCAGGTTGCCCACAATCGGTCGAAAATTGGCACTATCGTGGCCTAAGGATGCACCGACTTCCCACACGTTTTTAATCCAGGCGCGGCATATCACAAAAGGAGGTGTCGAGGTTGTCCGAGGCGGGAAAACGCATCCGGCTGGAGAGGATAATCGACCGCGAGACCAAGCGGACGGTGATCGTGCCGATGGATCACGGTCTATCCATGGGGCCCATCTCAGGGCTGGAGAACATGGCCGCGATAGTTAACAAGGTGGCTGACGGCGGCGCCAACGCGGTGGTGTTGCACAAGGGAATAGTTCGCGCCGGTCACAGGGGCTATGGGCGAGATCTGGGCCTGATCATCCATCTTTCCGGAAGCACTTCACTCGGTCCTGACCCCAATTGCAAGGTCCCCGTCGCCAGCGTGGAGGAGGCGATCGCCCTCGGTGCTGATGGCGTTTCCGTCCATGTTAATGTCGGCGCCCCGAACGAGGAAGAACAGCTCCAGCACCTAGGCGAGGTGGCGGAATCCTGCGATATCTGGGGGATGCCGCTGTTTGCGATGATGTACCCGCGCGGCCCCAAGATCAAGGATCAGCACGACCCGGTGCTGGTTGCCCACGCCGCCAGGGTCGGGGCAGAGCTAGGTGCCGATATAGTGAAAACGGTCTACACCGGCGATGTGAAGTCCTTCAGCAGGGTGGTCAGGGGCTGCCCGGTCCCCATTGTGATCGCCGGCGGGCCGAAGATGTCGACTGATCTTGATGTCCTGAAGCTGGCTTCGGAAGCGATGAGCGCCGGCGCCATCGGTGTTTCCATTGGCCGGAACATCTTCCAGCACAAGAACCCGACGGCAATGACCAGGGCTCTGGCGCGCATAGTCCATGAGAACACGACGATTGAACAGGCGATGCTTGAGCTTAAGCGGTGAGTTTCTTGCACAGGCTCCTCTGGGTCAGGGCAGATTGGGAAGAGCCATGGGAGTCCAGAAGGCCGTTTGTTAACGCGGCCATCGAGTCCGGGGCTGACGCGGTGCTGGTGAGGCCGGAGGAGGCGCCTGAGGTTCTCAAGCTGGGCTCCACCTTGGTGGTGGCGGAGAGCCCCGCCCCGGGCGTCAGCATCGTCCTGCTTAATCTGAAAAAAAGTGACGATGCCGCCGGTGTTCTGAAGCAGGTGGAGGAGCTGCGCTCGCGGCTGAAGGTGGCCGTGCTGGTCGAGGTCTCGAGCAAGGAAATGGAGCGAGCGGCCATCAGGGTGGGAAAGTCCGCGGATTTCCTGCTGGTCGTCACCCCCGACTGGAAGGTCATCCCCCTGGAGAACCTGATCGCAGAACTTCAGCAATCCGAGGTGAAGGTCCTGGCGGGAGTGAAGGACGCGACCGAGGCCAGGGTGGCCGTCGAGACGCTTGAGGTGGGGACTGCCGGGGTCTTTTTGGATGCCCGGGAAAGGGGAATAACAGAAATTAAAAAGGTCAGTGATCTCTTTGAGACGCTGGCAAAGGAGAGGCTGGAGCTGGTTCCGGCCAGGGTGAGGACGGTAAAGCCGGTGGGGCTCGGAGACAGGGCCTGCGTGGACACCACTTCTCTGATGAATCTGGGTGAGGGCATGCTGGTGGGCAGCCAGAGCAGCGGCATGTTTCTGGTTCACTCAGAGACGCTGGCCAGCGAGTTTGTCGCCCCCAGGCCGTTTCGCGTTAACGCCGGGGCCGTGCACGCTTACATCCGGCTCCCTGGTGGCAGGACCAAGTACCTGTCGGAGCTTAACGCTGGCGACGAGGTGCTGCTGGTTAATTCCCGGGGGGAGACCCGGGTGGCCACGGTGGGCAGGATCAAAATAGAGAGGCGCCCCCTGCTGCTGGTGGAGGCCGAGTACCAGGGGGAGGTCTACAAGACCCTGTTGCAGAACGCCGAGACGATTAACCTGGTCGACAAGAACGGCCAGCCCATCTCGGTTGCCAGGCTGAGGCCCGGAGACGAAGTTCTCATCCATGTGGAGAAGACGGGGAGGCACTTCGGCGTCAAGGTCGATGAAACGGTGGTGGAGAGATAGTCGGGTGTTGTCGTTGAGTGAGCTGAGGCTTGGAAGCTTTGTTCTCAGAACTCCTGCCGTCTGCGGTGCAGTGACAGGAAGGGATGTCCGTGAAATGGGCCGGGCCGTTGCTCGCGCGCGAAAGATGGGGGCAGACCTGGTTGAGCTGAGAGCCGACACCCTGGAGGAAGTCCAGGGGTGGCACCGGCTGGTCAAGGGTGATTTTCCCATTATTTTTACCAACCGGCCCCGCAGGGAGGGCGGAGAGTTCCGCGGCGGCGAGAGGGAACGGGTGGAGATCCTTCAAGAGGCCATCGAAAGGCATGTGGCCTGTGTTGACGTCGAGTTTTCCACGCCGGCGGGGCTGAGAAAAAGAGTGATCTCGGCAGCCAAGCGGGAGGGGGTCTCGGTGCTGGTTTCCTGGCACGATTTTTCGAAAACTCCGGCGGTCGGGGCCCTCAAAGCTAGGGCGAAAAAAATGGCCGCGGCCGGGGGAGATCTGGTCAAGCTGGTCACTTTCGCCAACAGTGTCGTTGATTCGATAAGGGTGCTGGATTTTCTCGTCGAGGTGCAGGAGGAAATTTCAGTCCCGGCCGTTGCCTTCGCCATGGGGGAGGCGGGAAGGATGACCAGAATTGCCAGCCTGCTGCTGGGGTCGCCGTTCACCTACGCCAGCGTCGGCAGGATGACGGCGCCGGGTCAGTTCGACGTTGCTGAGACCAGACGGCTGTTGAGCAGGCTGATGCCGCGGGAGGGTTGAGCTTTGGGGCCCTTGAAACTATTCCTGCTCATCGGGGATCCTGTCGAGGGCTCCCTGTCTCCGGCCATGATGAACGCGGCCTTCCGGTCCCTGAAGCTCAATCATTTTTATGTGGCCGTGAGAGTGCCGGGGAAGTTTCTGGGGGATGCCATCGCTGGAGCCAAAAAGATGGGGATAGCCGGTCTCAACGTCACAATTCCGCACAAGATTGCCGTGATGAGATATCTGGACGCCTTGGATGAATCGGCTGCGGCGGCGGGGGCGGTCAACACGGTAAAAAACGATCGCGGCCGGTTGATTGGCTTTAATACCGATGGGCAGGGGGCGCTGAGGAACCTGGAGGAAAAGGTGGGGAGCGTGAGGGGCCGGAGGGTGCTGCTGCTCGGTGCCGGTGGTGCCGCACGCGCCATAGCCTTCTCCCTCGTGGAGGCCGGCGCCGATTTGACCATCGCCAACAGGACGGTGTCGCGCGCGAAAGAGCTGGCCTCGTTGATCGAGAGGGGGCTGGGGAAAAGGGTGAGCTTCCTGCCGCTTAACAGGGACCGGCTGAAAAATGTCCTCCGGGAAAAGGACATCCTGATCAACGCCACCTCGGTGGGCATGCGCCCGAAGGTGAATGAAACACTGGTCACGGCCGAAATGATGCATGAGGGCCTGATCGTTTATGACATTGTTTACAAACCCCTGCAGACCCGTCTTCTGCGTGAGGCCCGGAAGGCGGGGGCGGTGGCCCTTGACGGTCTCGGCATGCTGGTCCGGCAGGGCGCCCTGGCCTTCGAGATCTGGACCGGGAGAAAGGCACCCGTCAGGGTTATGGAGTCGGCTGCCAAGGAGGAGCTGAAAAGGGTGATGGGGTGAGGGTGGCCGTCATAGGCGCAGGAGAGATGGGAAGGTGGCTGGCCAATTTTTCCAGGCGTTTCGCCGAGGTCACGGTGTCGGACAGCAATCGGGCAAAGGCCAGAAGGGTGGCCGCGGAGTTAAAGGTTGCGGCCCGGCCAGCGGAGATGGCGGCGGCGGAAGCCGACCTGATTTTTGTCGCAGTTCCCATAGCGAGGACTCCGGGGGTTTTGCTGCGGCTGGCCAAGGTTGCCCCCCGGGGAGCGCTGCTGGTGGACGTGGCCTCGGTCAAGGGAGAAGTGGTAAAGTCAATGGAGAAGATAAAGGAGGATGTTGAACTGGTCTCGATTCATCCCCTCTTCGGACCCGGGGCCACAAGCCTGAGGAACAAGGACGTGGTGGTAATTCCGGTCCGGCCGGGGGCAAGGTATCAGGAATTCAGGAAAATTCTGGAGAGGAGCGGGGCCCGCATCACCGAGATGAGCGCAGATCTCCACGATCAGACCATGGCCGTCATCCAGTGCCTTTCCCACTTTGTTCTGCTGGCCTACCTGCAGACCCTGCGATCTCTGGATGGTGTGAAATTATCCCGGGGGCTGAGGACGCCGATTTTCTCCTCGCTGGCTGAACTGGCAAAGGCGGCCGCGGCGGGCAGGCCTGAGCTCTACGGGGAATTGCAGAGGCAGAACAAATATTCCCGGCTCGTGAGGTGTTCTCTGGTGGAGGCGATTCACTCACTCGATGTCGCCTTCGCTCGAGGTGATTATAAGGCGGTCAGGGCGATTGTTGCTTGGGCAGCGGCGCAGTTCGGGAGGGATCAGGTTAAACGCGCCTACGAGGAGTTATACAGGAGATTCGAGGGGGAGAGATCATGAAGGTGGGAGTGCTGGGTCCGCGCGGCACCTATTCTGAAATTGCCGCTTGGTCTCACTTCAGGGGCAGGGCGGAGATGGTCCTTTATCCCACGATTTCCGACGTTGTCGAAGCCGTGGCGCGGGGCGAGGTGGATGCCGGCGTCATCCCGGTCGAGAGCCTGAGGGAGGGGTCGGTCGGTGAGTCCCTCGACGCCCTCACCTGGGCCGACGTCAAAATAAAGGAGGAGATCGTCATGCCCATCACCCATGCCCTGCTTGGCGTGAGGGGTGCCCGGATGGAAAGGATAACCCAGGTCCTCTCCCACCCCCAGGCGATTGCCCAGTGCCGGGAGTTCCTGCGCCAGCACCTCCCTCTGGTGGAGGTGGTTGAGATGGGCAGCACCGCCAGAGCCGCGGAGCAGGTGAGCAAGCTGGGCCAGCCCCACATCGCCGCCATCGGCCCGAAGATGCTGGCGAAGATATATGGGCTGCAGGTTCTGAAGGACAACATCCAGAGCGGCGAGAAGAACATAACCCGATTTCTGCTCATCGCCAAGGAGGACAGCCGGAGGACCGGAAACGACAAGACTTCCATTGTCTTCTACACCGCCAATGACCGGCCGGGAATCCTCTACGAGATCCTGGGGGAATTTGCCTCCAGGAAGATAAACCTCACCAAGATAGAGTCCCGGCCATCAAAGAAGGCGCTGGGTGATTATCTCTTTTTCATCGACCTTGAGGGTCACCGTGAGGACAGAAAGGTGAAGGAGGCCCTCCGCGGAGTTGAAAGCAAGACGGCGATGCTCAGGGTCCTCGGCTCCTATCCTAAAAGGTTCTAGGCGGTGGCATGGCGGGGGATAAATCTGCTTTAATTTCCAAGGCTCTGGAGATTGATCCCGGGAAAGTGGAGAAAAAGATAGTGTCCTTCATTAAAGGGAAGATCCGGGAGGCCAGGGCCGATGGCGTCGTCGTCGGGCTCAGCGGCGGGATAGATTCCTCAACGGTGGCAGCGCTTTGTGTCCGGGCCCTGGGGCCAGAGAAGGTGATGGGGCTCTCCCTGCCCGTGTCGGGAGTTTCAGACCCCAGCGACGTCGCTGACGCCCGCCTGCTTGCCTCGGGACTGGGCATAGAGTTCAAGGTCATTGACATCGCTCCGATAGTCAGGGCGATGGGGCGGAGCTTGGGGGGATTCAGGCGGGGGGCCAAGTTGCCGAACGCCAACATCCTGCCCCGGGTGCGCATGGTGATCCTGTATTACTACGCCAATCTGTTGAACAGGCTGGTCGTCGGTTGCAGCAACAGAAGCGAGCTCAGGACGGGTTACTTCACCAAGTACGGCGACGGCGCTTCCGATCTGGCCCCGATAGGGTCGCTGTACAAGACACAGGTGAAACAGCTGGCGGCCTACCTCGGCATTCCCCGGCAGATCATTGACAAGACCCCCACGGCGGGGCTCTGGCGGGGACAAACTGATGAGGGGGAACTCGGCCTTCGCTACAGTCAGCTGGATGCTGTCCTCGCTGGCCTGGACCTCGGCCTCAAGGAGCGGGAAATCGCGGCGGCGGCGGGGCTGAGCCTGGCCAAGGTCAGGTCAATTATCGAGCGCGAGCGCAGGAACATTCACAAGCTTAGGCCACCCGATGCCCCGAAGCTTTAGCCGCCAATCAACTGCCCGGCGAAACGAATGAATGACCCATATATTTAATTAGACCGATGGTTCATTTTCTCGGGGAGGGTTATGAGGCTGAAGGGAAGTCAGACGGAGAAAAACCTGCTCAAGGCCTTTGCTGGGGAGAGCCAGGCCAGAAACAGGTACACCTTCTTCGCCGAAGTCGCTAAAAAAGAGGGTTATGAGCAGATCAGCGCCATATTCCTGGAAACGGCTGACAATGAAAAGGAGCATGCGGAGGTCTTCTTCAAGTACCTTGAGGGCGGGGATGTCACGATTGAGGCCACCTATCCTGCGGGAAAAATTGGGACCACCAGGGAAAACCTGCTCGCGGCAGCCGAGGGTGAGAAGATGGAGTGGGGAACCCTTTATCCTGAATTTGAAAGGGTGGCCCGGGAGGAGGGATTCACCGAAATCGCCACGTCTTTCAAGGAAATTGCGGAAGTGGAGATGCAGCATGAGAAGAGGTACCGGAAGCTTCTGGAGAATCTGGAGAGCAACACAGTTTTCCGAAAGGACAGGGTGGTGAGGTGGAAGTGCCGCAACTGCGGTTATGTCCACGAGGGAAAGGAGGCGCCGAAAGTTTGCCCCGCCTGCAAGCATCCCCAGGCTTTCTATGAACTGCTGTGCGAAAATTACTGATCGGACCTGAGGAGAAACAGCGACCGTTTCAGGCGCTTCTCCAGGCGCCAGCCCAGCCGGTCATGGCCGCAGTTGTTTTTATAATGAGCGGAAAAGTATCCCTCGGTGATGTTATGGCCCTGATGGAGATCAGCGTCGTCCCCGTCGGCACCGGGACGACTTCGATTAGTGACTACGTGGCGGCGGCGGTGAAGGTCTTGGAGGAGGAGAAGGTGAAATATCAGGTCACCGCCATGGGGACCATTGTCGAGGGGGAAACCGGGGAGCTGCTCAGGCTGGCTCAGAGGATGCACGAAGCCGTGTTCAAGATGGGCGTTGCCAGGGTGGTGACCAGGATAAACCTGGACGAGCGACGAGACAAGGAGATCACCATTGAGACAAAAGTGAGATCGGTCAGAAAAAAGATGAAATGACGGCCGTCTGAGTCCGCCGCCGCTGTTTTCACTGCCTAACGTTCTTTCTTCAGCTCGACAAGGTCAATGCACATGCCGGCGGCGATGGTCTGCCCCGCGTGCCTGATGGCAAACCGGCTCAGTTCCGGGATCTCGCTGGCACGTTCGATCACCATCGGCTTGGCCAGCTTGACCCTGATCACGCCGGCATCTCCTTTTCTTAGCGATCGGGGGTTTTCCTCGACAACCGAGCCGGTTTTTGGATCTATCCTCTGCAGGATCTCGGTTATGGTTCCGGGAACATGCGCCGCGTGGCAGTGGAAGAGTGGCGTGAACCCCGGTGAGATCTCGGTCGGGACGGCCAGGATGACCACCTTGCCCGTGAACTCATTGGTGACGGTGGGCGGGTTCGTCAGGTGACCGGCGACATCACCCCGTCTCACCTCATCCTTGGAGACCCCTCTGACGCTGAAGCCGATGTTATCGCCGGGGACCGCCTGCTGGATCTGCTCGTGGTGCATCTCGATGCTGCGGACCTCCCCGCTACACCCCGCCGGTTCGAAGACCACGATATCCTTGACCCTCAGGATCCCGGTTTCCACCCGGCCGATGGGCACGGTGCCCACGCCGGTGATCGAGAAAACATCCTGGATCGGAATCCTCAGGGGTTTGTTGATCGGCTTCTCCGGCTCCTTGAGCTTCTCCAGCGCCCCAAGCAGGGTGGGTCCTTTGTACCAGGGCATCTTGGAGCTGGGCTTGGTGATGCCCTCGCCGAAGAAGGCCGCGACGGGGATGTAGGGCAGCTCGGCAGCGTTTCGGTAGCCGATGCTGCTGAGGAGGGTGATCATGCTGTTTTTTATCTCGTTGTACACCTCTTCCCGGAACCCGACCAAGTCCATCTTGTTGATGGCGACGATGATCTGGCCGACGCCGAGCGTGAAGGCCAGCGCCGCGTGCTCTCTGGTCTGCGGCATGATCCCGTCATCGGCGGCCACGACCAGCACCGCCGCGTCCGCCTGGCTTGCCCCGGTGATCATGTTCTTGACAAAGTCCCGGTGGCCCGGAGCATCGATGATGGTG
>Ga0080004_1084545_pt1 | contig 19100 bp, 14 predicted proteins | sample WasSprMetagenome_FD_69207 | JGI IMG/M metagenome (GOLD analysis project Ga0080004, IMG submission 69207) | Sulfidic aquatic microbial communities from Washburn Spring, Yellowstone National Park, USA - WS (SPADES assembly) (version 2) | ecosystem: Environmental > Aquatic > Thermal springs > Hot...
AGCTAGCGAAGGAATTACTCTTTCTTATCATAACCACTACTTTGAATTCGAGAAGTTTGAAGGGAAAGTAGCGTTAGATATTCTGTTTAAAGAAAGCGAAGAAAACTACTTGAAGGCAGAAATCGACACTTATTGGGTACAGTTTGGAGGAGGCGATCCAGCTCAATGGATTAGAAAATTAAAAGGAAGAGTTTCGTTAGTTCACTTAAAGGACATGGGAATAAGAGAAGGAAAACAAATTTTCATGGAAGTTGGAGAAGGAAATCTTAACTGGGAAGAAATACTTTGCGCATGTGAAGAAGCTGGAGTGGAATGGTATATAGTTGAGCAAGATGAAAGCTACCGCTCACCTTTTGAAAGTATAAAGATAAGCAAAGAAAATCTAAAAAAGATGGGAATTACTTAAGATTTGAAAAATTCTATAAGAACATATTTCTTGTTAAAATATAAAAAGTCAAACAACATATTTGCATTTTACCGCATATAACAATAAGAAAAATATCATGGAATAGTTGAATATAGAACATCTAAGTACGTATTAACCAATTGTCTTGCAATGTTTTTCCATTGAAACTTTTGTTCAACAACTTTTCTACCTTCTATGCCCATTGCTTCTCCTAGTTCTCGATCTTTGAGCAACTTAATTATGCTTCTACTAAAGTCTTTAATAGAGTAAGATTTAACTGAAAATCAGTTTTTGTCACTAATCAAACTTTCCACGATACCTCCTACATTAAATGCAAGGTTACAACTTATTAAAAGACGCTCTAAGTTATGTCTAAATGATAAATGTTGACTGCATTTTCATATAGTAGCTTTTTCGCAACTTCAATGGCTAGTTCCATGTCAAGATAGTTTTGCTCAACCAAGTTACTTAATGTTAGACTAAGCTGATATTTTACAAGTTGCGACTTCCCAAAACACCACTCTGGAACGTAAGCATCGCTGAAAAATGCACACCATTTGTTCATTGGAAGCATCTGAAGTCGTTCAGCAATTTTTTCGTTCATTATTGAAGGATAGTAGGAGTACCACCAAAAACCAGAAACAAAGACATTTGGATAGTTCTTTGCTACTACATTAAGTTCATGAGATTGCATTCTGCTTGCAGAAATAACGTCAAAGCTGATATCTCTATACTTATAGAACAATGGACAGAGCGAAAGCAGTTGCTTAGGTTCATTAACAACAATTGCATAATCTGGAGGGGAGGCTCCAACTACTGGTCTTTCTACACTTAACATTAACTGAAAAGTAACTTTACTATCCTTCATTAACTTAAGAAACTCGTTCACTACAAAAGATAGAAGATAGACTTTCTCTTCTGGCTTTATTTGTTTCCCTGTTTTTATTTCGTTTATTGCTTCGTCGATATGATTTTCTTTGTAATCATCTAAGATTAGCTCGCTTGGATTTAAACTAATAGCAACGGAAGAAAGCTTTTTCTCGAATTTCTCGAATATTGTGTTTATGGCTTCTCCTAAGTCTCTAACACTTTTAATCTCTACTGAAGAAATTTCCTCAAGCTTCCTTAAGTCATCTAAGGAAATATCCTTGGAAAGTTTTTCTATTCTTAATGAACCAGTAAAGAAAGAGCTGTCAAAAATTGTATTCATGTCTGTAAACTGAAGTGTAAGAAAAGCCTTCCTTACTTTTACTCTTTCCTTGAGAAAGTTAATTCCATTGAAGTTTTTCTCGAAATTTTGGAACTTTTCCTTGAGTATGTTAAAAGAGTTCTCATTTAGTTCTTCTTCGAAATTAAACAAATTTGAGAGAATTCTTTTTAGAGCCCAGAAGGTAGAAGTATTTTTTATGTTCTTTAAGAATGGTAAGCTTCTTTTTACCCTTTCATTTGGATCTTTAATGTTCAATATTTCTTGTGGCATTCCAGAAGTAACTAATTCGGTGGTTATGTAGTGGTATAGAACTATTTCAGATAAGTTGTTCGACTTTAACTGAAGAGGATTTAAGTGAGTATGAATGTCAACTACGGGGATATCAATTAATTCGTTGTAAATTTTTCTAAAGACATTCTCTTGGCTCATGGTAAGAAAAACGCTTGAAAGTTTATAAAGATTTTCTTAGGTTAAGTTTAAATAACAAAGGCAGAAACTTATTTTGAACCAAAAATGAGTTGGAAAATTGCTGCTTGTATGCAAATAAACGAGGAGAGCTTAAAGATGCTTTCAGAAGTTGGTATAAGAGGTATAGAGATACCTGGAGCCTTACAGCTTAACCCATTTAAAGTTTCAAGAGAAGAACTAAAAAGGATAAGAGAACTTTCGAAGAGTTATAATGTAGACATCGTTGCTTCAAATGTTATTTACCCATCTGATTTTTCTCATGCATCGAACGACGAATTGATAAGGAGAAAAAGTATAGAGTACACTTACAAAATTGCAGAAGCAGCTTCAGAGGTTGATTGCCCAATCTTAGTTTGGGGCTCTGGAAAAGCCAGGAATATACCACCAGAAGTACCTTTAGAAAAAGGCTACGAAAGAAACTTGCAAGTGCTAAAGGAAGCTGCGAAGGCAGGCAAAGAGTTCAATACAACATTTGCAGTAGAACCTCTTCCTAGAAATGAAACAAACTTTGTAAATAAAATAGAAGAAGCAGTAAAACTAATTGAATCTGTAGGTTCTGATTTTGTGAAAGTTATGGCAGATGTTAGGCATATGATGAGAGAAGAAGCTGATGTAGAAGAATCAATAAGGTTAGCAAGAGAAAAGATTGTTCATGTACACTTAGCAGACAACAACAGTAAAGTTCCAGGAATGGGAATAATTAACTTTTCAAAACTGTTTAGAGTATTTAAAGAGATAAACTACAAAGGAGCAATGTCTATAGAAGCTAGACTAGGAGAAAATTCAAAGGAAGAACTAAAGTTTGCGTTGAAGACCTTAAAAGAAGCTACTAAAGAAGTAGATAGTACACTTATTTAATGAGCGATTTAGCGTCTTCATAATCTAGACATAACTTCTAACAATCCTTGCATTGTAATAAAAGAGGCAACATAAGCACCGGAACTAAAATCCTTTCCTCCTGGTAACTTTATTTGTTTTTCGTTAAGAGTTTGTGTCATTCTCCAGTGAGTTTCCAAGGAGATATAACCCTGATAGTTAATTTCCTTTAAAGCTCTTAAGTTCTCTTCTATTCTTGCGTGCCCCTCACCTATTTTTAGAAATCTTACCTTAGAGTTTTCTCTTACACCATCTTTTAAGTGCACGTGTGCAATAAAGTTCTTCACATAGTTGAAGCCAGTTGGATAGGATTCCTCTCGCTCTTCGTCCATGAGGTCATTTCCTGGATCCCAAAGTGCCTTTACGACCTTTGTATTCAAAGAACTGATGAAGTCAGATAAAGTTCTTCCGTTACCAACAAAGGTTGAAGGTTCATTTTCTACTACTATTGTAGCGCCATAGTCTTCCGCCAATTTGATTATATTTTCGAATTTATTCATGATTCTTTCTTTGTAGTCCTCGTACTTTCCTTTCTTCCAGAACGTAAAAGACCTAACTAACTTTGTATCAAGGTAACTTGCTAGTTCTAAAGCGCTTTTAAATATAGTTATGTGTTGCTCATATTCTTCTTTCGAGTCAATGTCGCACTTAAACGTAGGTGAAGCAATTGCAGAAACTTTTAAGCTGTTTTCTTCGAGGAATTTCTTAAGAGTAGCCTTTTCTTCTAAAATTTCTGGTAAATTCTTGTTTAGAATTGTCCTTATTTCTATTGCTTCTACGTTAAAGCTCTTTGCAAATTCTCTTATTTCTTCTAAGCTTTGAGAGACTTCATCAGTTATAAAAGAAAGCTTAAAGACATGTGCCATTTTTTAGACCTCTTTTACTCAACAAGTGGAAAACTTACTTTACTTCCTGTTCTATGGGCCTTGTAAATTGCAAGAACAATTTCTAGTGCTTTTCTTCCTTCTTCTCCAGTCACATATGGTGTTCTATCTTCTATTATTGATTTTAAGAAGTCTTCAACAACACCATCATGACCTACAGAAGGAGTTAAAGTTTCTTTCTTTTCTTTTACTTCTCCTACTATTTTTGCTTCACTTTTCTCTTCCCACTGTTTTACAATCTTTAAGTCACTTCCAACTACAACGGACTTTTTGCTTCCATAGATCCCAAGCCAGTTTTCCTGTGGTCTCAATGCAACACTTCCCAAAATTGTCCCAAGAGCGCCATTCTTGAACTTCAACGATGCAACTGCTATATCCTCTACTTCTATATTGTGAGTTCTTGTATCGTAAATTGCATACAGATAGTCGAGAGGTCCCATAATCCATTGCAACAAGTCGATTGTATGAATTGATTGGTTTATTAACGCACCTCCTCCTTCAGTACTCCACTTCCCACGCCAAGATCTTGCTACCTCATCTGCATAATAGTAGGAAGAGTCTTCACGATACCATTTTACAATAGCTTCTCCGTAAATTGGAGTTCCAAACTCTCCAGTTTCAAACTCTTCTTTTATTTTTCGTGTGTCAGGTGAAAAACGGTATTGAAAAACTACTTCAAGCTTTACTCCGTTTTTCTTACAAGCCCTAATCATCTCATCTGCTTGTTTTAGAGAAATCGCCATTGGCTTTTCGCAAAGAACATGCTTTTTATATTCTGCAGCTTTTATTGTTACCTCAGCATGTAAGTAGTGAGGAGTACAAACACTTACTGCATCAATACTAGGATCTTTTAACAGTTGTTCGTAGTCAGAGTATATTTTTATTCCAGAAAGATTGAATCTTTCTGCTAAAGATTTTGCTCTTTCAACTTTTACATCACAAAGAGCTACAACGTTAGCCATTCCAGATTTTAAGTAACCAGAGACGTGGCTTGGAGCAATTATTCCACAACCAATTATTCCAACGTTAACTTTTTTCTCCGAGGTCATTTCAAAGTAAAAAGTACTACGTCACAAACTTATAAATTTTTATGAAAATATGATAAAAACGAGACGTAGAAATTTAAAGAATATGACATGTAGGAAGTTCCTTGAGACTCATTTAGAGACTTAAAGTTTTGAGTAGTAGGCATGTGCGAAGCGGGCATTCTAATTCGTTTAAAAAACTATATGTCACTTTAATTTCAAGTTTCAAAATAAAATTTAGTAGTGAAATTTTTATATTCTCTCACTGTAAATACAAGCCTAAGTTGAAAACTAAGAGGAAGGCGATTGCATTAATTCCAGCAGCCGGAATAGGAGCAAGGATGACTCCAGAATGGAATATAAACAACGTAGAAAAAGAGTATTTTCCGAAACCTCTTGTAAAAGAATTTTCAACCAACAAAAGTTTACTTGAGTTAGTAATAGAAAACCTAAGGAAGGCGAAAGTATTTGATGAAATTTATGTAAGAGTTGGAATGAAAAGTTTGCTAAGAGGAGATTCTAACGAACTTAGCATAAAGCGAGAAGCAATAAAGAAACTAGTAAAGTTTATCGAAGAAAAAAAGCTCGCGAAAATTTATTTTAACAATTTAGACGAAAAAGATGATGGAACTGGATCAACTATCCTTTCTGAAGAAATAAAAGAAAAAGTAAGAGAAGACCTTAACATAGAAGAAATATTAGTAATCTCTAGTGACCTTCCAGCAATAAAGCCAGAAACCATTAGAAAAATAGTTCAAGTTCATAGAGCACAAGAGAACGACATAACTTTAGTATCAACAATTGAAGAAGATGTATTTGGCCATGGAAGAATAGTAAGATATCCAGTTATCTTAAAGGGGATTAAAGAAAAGTACGAAGAACTTTCAAAAAAATCAAAAAAGTTGAATAAACTAATAAAAGAAGAAAAAATGAAGGTAATAAGAGTAGCTGAAGGAAAGGAACCATATTGGGCGAATTTCTTAGCTTTATTTGAAGATGAAATAAAAAAGTTAAAGAAAGGGGAAAAAGTTGTAAAGTATCATCCGATAAGAGGAATTATAGAAGGCGATAAAATAGAAATAGATAAGAATTTAGTAAAAAGAATTGAAGTAGAGCCTAGCAATGGAAAATTTCTTGAGTTTGATGAGAGAAGCTTAGAGTTCTTAGGAGTTATTGAACAAGAACAAATAGGAGTTAATGAAGAAGAAATAAAGAACAGAAATATAAAATTAAGTGGATTTGAATATGAACTTTCTGCTTCTTATGTAAATTCAATAAGAGAAAGGAACGTTCTTTGCATGGTAATATCTAGAGAAGTCTTACTTAACACCATAAGAGACATTGACGTAAAAAACGAAATAGAAAAAAAGATTGTCTTAAGAAAACATAAAGAAGAGTACTTTCTTCCAGAAGTAGCAAATGAAGCTGTGAAGATAGGAAAGAAAGTAGGAGTAGTAAGAATAAAGGAAAGGGAAGCAATTGGAATAGATACTAGAACAGATTTGAGAATGCTTTCCACTCAACTAAAACCGAAAAAAGTTACAATAAATAAAGACATTCTTAGGAAAATTAAGGAAGATAAGTTAATCGAAGCAAAAGAAAATGAACTGCGGATACTTGAACAAGTCTTTGGAGTAAACATCTACCCTAATACGAAAATATTCTTCGACAAACAAATCAAGTCTCTACTTCAAAGCATTGAACTTTACCTTAAGAAAGAAGGTAGTACAAAGAGGTTCTTTGAAAAGTATGGAAAATCGTTAAGAGAACAAAGGTATGAAGAATTTGGAATAAGAGAGAAGCTTACGTTTAGAGTTGGAGTTAATAGTTCATTTCTTGGAGTAGTTGCTTTAATCGGAAATATTAATATAAAAAGTTTTTGTAAGATTGAAAACTGCTACTTAAAAAATGTAGAAATTGAAGAGAACGCATACGTTAGCTCATCAACCCTAGAAAAATGCTTAGTTGAGGGAAGTTATGAAAAGGTAGTAAAAATAAGCAACGAAAGAGAAAAAGAGCAAATTTTGGGAGAAGATACAAATGAAGAAACAGTAAACTTGGAAGTTAAGCCAATAAAGGCAAGTAAGGCAATAGAAAAATTGGAAAGTAGTAAAAATAAAGAACTAGAAAAAATCTATGGAAGTAAAGAAGTTGCAAGCGAAAGAAAAGAAAAGATTCTAAAAGCTCTCAAGAAGTTCATAGAAATTTTTGGAGATGAAGAAGTTATAGTAGTAAGAGTTCCTGGGAGGCTGAACTTAATGGGAAGACATATTGATCATAGAGGAGGAAGCGTAAATGTTGCTGCAATTCCAAGAGAAATAATCGCTGTATTTTCAAAAAGAAGTGATAGCACAGTAAATCTATTCAACGTTGATGAACAATATAGGCCTTTCTCCTTTTCGATAACAGAAGAACTTCCTCCTACAAAAATAAAAGGTTACGAGTGGAGAGTGTGGACGCAAGATAGAATAAAAGAAAAAATCATAGAATGGTATGATTATGCTAGAAGTGTAGTGTTCTTTCAAAACATGTACAGGTTTTCAGATGGTAGTTTTATTAAGAAGTTCGAAGGTGCAAACATAGTTGTACTTGGAGACATTCCTCAGTCTGCTGGACTTTCGTCATCGTCAGCTTTGGTTGTTGCTATAAACCTTGGAATTGTAGCACTAAATAAGCTGAAGATCTCAAAGAGAAGGTTTGTGGAATGGTGTGGAATGGCAGAGTGGATAGTTGGTACGCGAGGTGGCTATGGAGATCATGCAGCAATGATGTTTTCAAAAGCAGGAAAAATTGCAAATATAACAACAATGCCTCTTAAAGTTAGATACGTTAGCTTTCCAAGAGAACTTTTGATAGTTGTTTGTGACTCTCTAGTAAAGGCAAGAAAATCAAGAGAAAGCAAGAGCAAATTCAACGAAAAAGTAGCAACTTATGAAATAGCTTTGCTCTTGTTCAAGAAGAAATTTCCGGAGTATGGAAAAAAAGTAAAGATATTCAGAGACCTTACTCCAGAAAACATAGGAGTGAAGTTAGAAGACTACTACGAAATTTTAAAGGAAATTCCAGAAACCATCAGTAGAAATGAAGTAGCAAGTAACTTAAGTGAGAATGCTGAATTTTTAAACACATTGTTCAAAGAGCACGAAGAACCTAAAGAAGGATACAAGGTAAGAGGAGTAATGTTGTTTGGAGTTTCTGAAATAGAACGTGCAAGAATAGCACCGCTAATGATTAGTAGAGATCCAGCAAGATTTGGAATCATGATGAACATTTCGCACAACGCAGATAGAAAGTACAAGTACGTGGAAAGAGAGAAAGTAAAGTGGACAAATGATTGTAGCAATGAATACTTTGATAACTTAATAAGAAAGCTTAAAGAAAAACAGGATGAAGAAAGTTGCCAACTGTATATGCAAAGTGGAGACTATGGATGTGGACATGAAAAAACAGACCTGATAGTAGACTTAGCAACTTCTGTTGATGGCGTTCTTGGAGCAGAAATTGTTGGTGCAGGATTAGGAGGGAGCGTAGCAATACTTTTAAAGAAAGAAGCCTTAAGTAGTTTAACGAAAAAACTTTACGAAGAGTACTACAAGGATGAAATTCTAGCAAGAGCATCCATAATAGCTTTTAAGCCATCTGAAGGTGCAACTTTGATACGCTTCACAACTTAATCTGGAAGATTCTTACTACTTCTAAAGCTAGAATCTTTTCTTAACTAAAATTATCAGCCTTCTTTTCATGGCTTTAGGCTACCAAGTAAAGAACTACTTAAAGGGTTAGTTTCTTTCGTCTTGAAGTTTAGCCAAATACTTTGAACATAAGAAAAGGTAAGCCTCAGCCTAGAAAAACCTCAAGTTAACAGAAAACAAGCAATGAAAAACTTATTTAATGAAAAAAGTGAGTAAAGTCAGCTTTAGCAGAAATGATAGGATATGAAAAGAGAGTGCTTGAAAGCGAATTCGGAAAAAGAGTAGTTCACATAGTAAGGATAAGTTTTGATGAGCTAAAAAAGCTTGATATAAAGCCAGTACTGGCAAAAGTCCCAGAAAAAAAAGAAGAACTTATTCAAGTTGCTCGTTCCCTTAGAAGAATAGCTACAGCTGATAAGATGGGAGTTAGAGGATTAGAAAGCAAGGATAACGTTCTTGTTATCTCAAAGGAAGATGATGCGAATGCTTTCATTGAAGAAGAGGGTAGAATGATGCTGAGTAGAGATCTATACAGAGTTCAAGTAGTAAAGAGATTGATAGAGAAGGGAAAATTATTTTATGATAACCAAATGGATGAATTTAAGCTAAAGAATGCTACACTACAGGAAGAAGCAATTCTTAAAGAATTAAAGAGTAAGATAATCTACTTTAGTGAAAGCAACGAAAAAGAACAAGTTGTAAAGCCAACGCTTCCAATCACCTTATGTAGTGGGTACGAAAACTTAATGGAAATAGTAAAAAGAAACAAGGCTATAGCTGGGATAAATGGAGGCTACTTCTTAAACTTCCCTGAAGAAATAAGCAAGTATGATGCTTTCAATGACCCAGTTGGATTGCTTATGATTAATAAGCACATAATCAACCCACCGATTTTTAAACGAGGAACTATATTAGTATCAGAAGAAGGTATAGAACTCGACACATTGTCAGTTTTAGACCTAACGATAAAAGTTGGAGATACAAAACTTGGTTTTAAGGAAAATAGCTCAGAAGTAAAAGTTAAACTAAATTCGGAAAGTGAAGTAAGCTTGTATACAGTAAATTACGCTGGAAGTTTAAGCGAAAATGGAACAAAGTTTATTGTAGTAGGAAAAAGCATTGTTGAAATAACAGAAGAAAGAGAAGTAGAAGTTCCGAGAAATGGCTTCGTAATTTTAGTAAAAGAAAGAGGATTAGCAAGAAAGATCATAGACGAAATAAAAGAAGCAAAGACAAATAGTGTTATCTATAGTGTAAATAGGCTTGAAGAAAAAAGAGTTGTTCATGGAATTTCAGCAGGTCCAATACTTCTAAAAGATGGAAAAGAAGTAAAAAACGAAGAAGAATTTGGAAAAGGAGTTCCGCCATCGAGAATTAAATTCAACGTAAGAGCTCCAAGGAGCGTTTTTGCAACTTCTGAAGATGAGGTTTTGCTGATTACCATTGATGATGATAGAAAAACGGAACTAAAACCAGAGGAAAGATACAGTATAGGAGCAACTTTAGATGAGCTTATAGAAATATTAAAAAATATTGGATGCAAAAATGCCATTAACTTAGATGGAGGAGGTTCTTCTACTTTAGTTTTAAGCAACGAAGTAAAAAATAAACCATCTGATGGCTTCTTGAGAGCAATCTCAACTGCGTTGATAGTAACTGAGAAATAGTTTCGTTTATCGACACTTAAAAAATTTGAGCTATAAAGGTTTAATGAATTTTAGAGGAAAAAGAGATATAGATCTTTAAAAGAAATCGCTTATAGTACAAGAAGTAACAACTCTTGACTTAGAAATTAACGTACCCACATATTGCAATAAAAACTTATAAATTTAAGAAACCAATTTTGAGATAGAATGACACAAGGTTTTGATAAGAGCGAGAAGTTGCTTATTATTCATGCAGACGATGTTGGTATGTGCCATTCAGAAAATAGAGCAACATTTGAAGCATTCGAAAAAGGAATAGTTTCAAGCTGCAGTATTATGATACCTTGCCCATGGGTTCTAGAAGCTGTAGAATTCTTTAGGAGAAACCCTAACTATGACTATGGAATTCACTCTACTTTAACAAGCGAATGGAAATTCTATAGATGGAGCTCGGTGAGTTCGAAAGATAAAGTAACTTCTCTTTTGGATGAAGAAGGCTATCTTTGGAGAAGTGCTGAAGCTGCGGCAAGAGCAAAAATAGAAGAAATAAAAAATGAACTTGAAACGCAAGTTAAGAGAAGCTTCAACCTTGGCCTAAAACCTTCTCACCTGGACACGCACATGGGTGTAGTCTACCTAAAACCAGAAATTTTAGAAAGCTATATTGAAGTTGCTTTAAATAACAATTTAATTCCTATGCTTATAAAGCCCAGTTCAGAAGTCATTGCTAGAGCAAAAGATGCTGGACTTGCTATTCAAGAAATAATTAAAATTATTTCAAGCTCAAATTTACCTTTGCTGGATAACTTAATTACAGGTACTGAAGGTTCTGATCTTCAAGAAAGACTAAAGTGGTTTAGGTCAGTTTTATCTAAGATTAAACCAGGCACAATAAATCAAATAATAGTTCATCTTGGATTCGATGACGAAGAACTCAAAGCCATAACTCCAAGTTATATGGAGAGATACTTGGACTACAAACTTGTTACCTCAGACGAAGCAAAGAAACTTGTGGGAGAATATAAGATAACCTTAATTGGATGGAAGAATCTTAAATGTTTTTATTATTCTACTTAAGTCTATCTATTTTGAAACTGCTGATGACGGCGTCATGAGTCATTGCAACATATTCATAAACTCTTGAAAGAAACTTGCATTTAAGTTTGCTCATTCACTCAGAGTTAAAGCTCTAGGTTTTCTGAGCACCTACTTAAAGTGTACGAATCTTAAGCAATGAAAGTCTTTACAAAAAATTTAAATACCTAGGTTTATATGTAAACCTAGGTGAAGAATGTGACCTTAGTTATAAAGAAAGTAGATGAAAAAATAATAAGAGAGTTTAAGGCTGAAGCTGCAAGAAAAGGGTTATCGCTATCTAAAGCGTTTGAAGAAGCTGTTAGAACTTGGCTAACTTTTAAGGGAAAGTATGCTGTAAGCGAAACTGATTTGAACAACATGGCTTATGAAGCCATAGAAGATAAGTTTAAAGATCAAAGCGGTAAATATGTTGTTATCGCTAGAGGAACTCTAGTTGGTGTTTTTAAGTCATTAGAAGAAGTTGCAGAAGCTATGAAAAAGTTTGATCCTCCAGTTAAGCAAGCATTAGTTGTTAAAGTTGGTTACGATGATAAAGTTCCTGGTGAACTTGAATGGTTGGGAGGATCTATAGAGCTAAAAAGTGCATAGATTACGAGAAGTCAGCTTTAAGCGCTTATCCAAAAATCAACTTAAAGTTACTCAACGTAAGGTTAGAAGAATACCCAAGTACGCTTTCGTTTGTTGTAGACACTGGATTTGAAGGTTCAATTTTAGTAAAGAACGATGTATACGAATTCTTTGAAGTTGGAGAATTACCAAGAAAGTACTGGAGAACGTATAGTTCGATGGCGGGACTAATAACTATGAAAGTAGCGAAAGCTATAGTATGGCTTGGAGAGAACATAAAAATAGAAACATATGTTGAGACTCCATTATTGGGAACTGGAAAGATGCTTGTTGGAAGAGAGCTACTTAACAAAGTTGTTGTAATTTTAGATGGAGCTCGAAAGCAAGCTTGTATAGCAGATACTATATAAAAGTTTTGAAAAGTTTTTATTAGAATGATCAATTAAACTTGTGAAACAAAAGTAAATAAAATCATAAAAAGGATAAAAAAGAATACCTACAAAGAATAGCATCGGTTATGCATATAAATTTAAAATAAAGCTATCACTTTTGCTCTTTCTTTACCCTAATTATGTTTGGATCTGTAAATACATCTTTTTCATCCACGCTCATAGAAGAAAATTCCGAAACTATTGCACCCTCTTCACCAGCCTGAAACCAATGCAAAGTATTTGGAGGAATTGTGTACTGCATTCCAGGTCTTAACGTTATTTCATGCCAAACTGTAAAGTACTTTTTCTTTTCCTCTGGAATTATTGCTCTTGGATTTTTTGTTGGTTCTCCAGGAACATAAAGGTAAACTTCTCCGTACCTACACCTAAAAGTTTCTTGCTTTCCAGGATAATCGTTGAAAGGAGGATGCCTATGCTCTGGACAAGTTTGCCTGGGAAATAGTACCAACTCTTTTGCACAGTATCTTTCGTTGTTTATGTAAACAACGATTTCTAACCCAAACTTAGCTAAGTCATTTAATCCAAAGTCTGCAATCTCCATATTACGCTTTTCCTCTTCAGTTATCACTATTCCAGCTCTTTTCAGCATTTCAAACGCTCTTTTTCTAGCTTCTTCAATTTCTTCTTTGCTAGTCATAGCTATTTCTTTCCATCCTGAAAATTTAAGCGTTTAGACTCTAAACTTTTACTGGAGCATTTTTCTCACTCGATTCTATAATAGATTCTACAATTCGAGTAACCTTTAGACCATCTTCTCCAGTAACTGGTGGAGTTTTATCGCTTTGAACTGCATCTACTAATGCTTTTAAGCCATCTCTAACGAAAGTTATTGTATCTTCGTCTATGTTTCTTAGTACATCTGGCATTTCATACCTTTCGTTTGTTATTTTCTTAATCATACCATGGTGTGAACGGTCTATCTTAATTGCACCCCTCTCTCCAACAAGATCCATTTTAAAGTCAACAATGAACGGCTCTCCTAGTGGCAAAACCCAGCTGTTTTCTAGAAGAGCAACTTCTCCATTTTTAAACTGTAGCATTGCAAGATAAGCATCTGCAGTACTTATTCCTTTTTTTACAAGCAACTTACTAACTTTTTTCCCATAAACTTCTTCAACCTCGTCTTTAAAGTACCAGAGCAAAAGATCAATAACGTGACTGCCTAAAAACCACAACGTATTTGTTTTTGATGCCCACTTTATCATAGAAGTTGGAACATATATTGTGTCGTTTAACCTAGAGTATGCATGCAGGATTTCTCCAATCTCTCCTTTTTCTATTGAGTCTTTTGCAATTCTAAAAGCAGGACTCCACCTATTGCTAAAGTTAACCATCAAGTAAACTCCTCTTCTTTTTGATTCACTAACCATATCTTCTGCCTCTTTAGTGGAAGTTGCCATTGGTTTTTCCACTATAGTATGCTTCCCTGACCTTAGTGCAGCCATTACGAATTCGTAGTGCATAAAGTCTGGAGTACAAACTGAAACAAGGTCTATCTCTTTGTCATTAACTAAGTCAAGATAATTTGCATATGCTTTTTGAATCTTGTATTCTTCTTTAATTAGTTTTAACCTTTCTTGATTAGAATCACAAACAGCAAGCACTTCTACGTTTGGTATACTTTTGAAGGCCTTTACTTGAGTTTCACCCTGAATACCTAAGCCAATCACTCCCACTTTTAATTTGCTCATTTTTCTTTGCCTATAGGAAAAGGAAGGAAAATATAAAGTTAAGCTTTTATGTTCGCTTAGCACAAACTCCAACGAATTTGGATCATGTTCTTCTTAATAGTCTTTTTACCTTGTCGCCTAAACGCTCCTCAGCATTTAGCTTCTTGCTTTTCTCAACTTCTAATCGACTTAAGCGCACTCGAAGACTTAAAATTAGAACTCCAAAATAAAGTTAAATTAGTGTACTTATAGTCATACTCTACGCTGGGTTCAATCTCAGAACCCTCATGCCACTCATTCCAAGAGCAAATAAGAACCCAATTCGGATTGTACTTCAGAGCAAGATTCCAGGTAATGTTGTAAGTTAAGCCATCTTGTCTACTAACCTTAAACCCAGGAACTCTTACCTTGGTATCATCGTAACCTGGAGAAGTAGTGGTGCAGAGAATCAAACTTTCTTGCGACGCAATATTTTTCATACTTGAATAGTAGTTTTCCAATGAATTTTCGCCTCCAAAGTTTAAAATACCATCTGGAGAATAGATATAAATGCCATCGAACACCTTTGAGTATTCGTAGTGATTAGGAGAAAAGTCACCAAGGAAAATGAACTTTAATCCTTCTTCTCTTAGCTTTCCTATAATTTCCATCCATTCTTCTGAAGAGAAGTGCTCACATGCATAAATAAAAATCACTGGATATCCTTCAAATTTAAGAAATTTTTCGCTTTTTCCATAACTTGTTATTATGTACTTCAATTCTTTAACTACCTCGTCTTTTGGAGCATTTCTATACTCATAGCCATCATAAAGTACTGAAAGCAGTATACCATTGTGAGACTCTGAAAAGTTCAACATTAACTTAAAGTTTTCATCTATATAATCGTTAGGAGGGCCAAACCAATCAAACACAAACACGTCAATGCCAGACTGTTTTGCCCATGAAAAATGTTTTTGTAGAACTTCCTCTGCTCTTACGTCGTATGGTCCAAGAATTGGGTAATCTGCGGCACCTATGTCTCTTCTATCTTTACTGATGAACTTTTCCGGATCATGATAGGATATTATCTTTCCAGTAGAAGTGTTCATTATCCAATGGTTCCAGTGTATCCACTGCTTACTTGGCCCATAAGGACTACCGTACCATCCGTGGTAAAAAGCCATTACAAGTTTTGGTACCTTACTTGGATTTATCTTCGGTTTTTCAACCGCCAACTTGTAAAGTTTCACTCTTTCCTGAATACTTACAAAGACAAATATAAATATTGCTCCTAAAACTAAAAAGAGAACAATTAGTTTCTTGTACATTAGCTTTCACCTATTTTACTAAAAGTAAGAAAGACTAGTTTCGTGAAAGAATGCTGACTTAAAGTCCTCCAACGATAGACAAGAACTTTGTAAATTAGCAGCACCATCATAATAAGAATAACAAAAGATACCAGAGCCAAGATAGAAAAATTCAAGCCAGTAGTAGATTTTATTGAGCTTGAGTAAGTTATATTTTCTGTAAATGCTTCTCCGCTCAACGAGTAGTAGCAAAGTCTAACAGAAAAATTACCTGGTCCAAGAAATGGCAAACTTACTTTTACATTGTCGTTTTCCTTAATTAAAGGTATCCATAACGAAATCGTTGTACTGTTGACCGGTAAAACATATGCATTACCTTTGTAGGACCACACATTAAAGTTTTTGTTCAAATCTCTTTGTGTAACGAGGAGGTTTACAGCTACCGCATCTCCTTTTCCATTGTTACTTAAAGTTAGTTCATTGTTTTGGAAACTAAGTTTAATTGCTGGAGTTTCTTGTTGAATAAAGCTTGTATTCTTATACTTTTCCACCCAATACTTAGTTAGTTGCAAGTACTTAAATCCAAACTCTCTGCTTGGTTCTATGTTAGTTCCTTCATGCCATTCATTAAAAGTACAAATTAGCACTATGTCAGGATTACTTTCAACAGAGGCATTCCACGTTAGATTGTAGTATGTTCCATCTTCTCTATTTACATAATTTCCAGGTTTTCTTATTTTCCTATCATCGTAACCAGGACAAACTGTTGCAGCCCATATTTTTCCATTTACTCTTATTACTTTTGCCTCACTAGAATAAACGTTGTAGAAATTTTTCCTGCTTATCCAAATTGGATTGTAAGTATGAAAGCCATCAAAAACGTTAAAGTAAGACATATCGAAGCCATCAGCTATAAAGATCGCGTCTACCTTTGTCTTTTCCTTTACTTTACTTATAACTTCATTCCAAAACTTTGAATTTCTGTTGTAAGCAGAAACAGCGTAAACAAAAACAGTAGGCCTTCCATTAATTTTTAAGAAAGAAGGTTCACTGGAATAACTACTAAGAATATAGGAGAGCTCATCTACAATTTGATCCTGAGTTATATCTCTAACAGATTCATAATAAATGGTGACGCTAAAGTTTTCTTTACTAGCAACCTTTAAAATTTTCTTAAACGCATTGTCCTCAAAAGTTCCTATCCCCCACCACGAACAAATAAAGCCATCAATTCCGGAAACCTTTGCCATTTCTATATGAGCTTCGATCACTCTTTCATCTTGTGAGTCATAAGGACCTATTAAAGGATAATATGTAGAAGAACCTATTGAATTATACTCAATTTTTTCCCAATGCGTTAAAATTCCAGAACCTTCATTGCTTTGAGGATTCCCGTACCATGGATAGTAAAAAGCAAGAACCAGCTGCCTGCTTAAGACTTTTGATAAGTTAGTTTCTTCTTTACTTAACTCAAAGTTTTCAATAGAGGGAAGATAAAAACTTCTTGGATTTAAACCAGAAGTATCATTAGGAACATGACCAACGCTAACTGCCGAAAATATTTCCTTTCCACTATTATCGTAGATCTTCAAAGCAGTACTTCCTATATCCCCTTTCTCGATTAATAAAGATGGCTTCCCTTCGATTGAGAAAGTAACATAAAATTTTATTGTTACATTGGTCTCGTCGAATTGTTTCTTATGTATTGTTATTTGGTTTGAAGAAACAGAATAACTTAGCTGAGGTGCATTTTCTCCAAGTATTATTGAATAGTTTGAGCTTATAAGTGTTAAGTTAAAGAAAGATAAGCTTGTCCAATCTGATGTTGTTGAAACTACAAAAGTCATTTTGTAAGTTGTAAGTTGTTGAGAAGAAACCGGTACAAGGACTGTTCTAAAAAGAACCAAAGTTAAGACTAAGATAACATAATTAGGCATATTTTTCTTAAGTTGAGTCATAGAAGAAAAGAGTAAGAAATGAGTTAAAAACTTTACCGTTAGTAAGAAATTAAGTGGTAAGTATCGAATTTTTTATTCTTCAGTCTAAGTTATGTTCATACAAAAGTAAGATGATCAGCGCTCTGCATATAACCTCTATTTTTCCCATCGCCTTTTTTGTTTCTTCCTTTACTTGTAGGAAACTACTGAATAGAAAAGAAAAATCTCATTTATAAAGCAGTAGATTTCAGTAGTTTCCTTAAAGGTTTGAAAGAATTTTACTCAGAAGTAAGTGTTTCTAGATTATAAAAGTCTTCTTTGTTTTACTCATGACTCAAACTAAACTTCAAAAACTTCTTCTCCTATTTCACTCTTTGTTTGAGGATTTACTTTATCTATTGTCTTAAGTAAAGAAGATAGTTTCTCAATTTGAAATATTTTCGAAAACTCTTCAAGCTCTTGCGAAGACCTAAGAATAAGACCTCTCTTCTTCTTTGGGTTTCCTAATTTATCTGGAGGATTAATTTCTACAGCAAGCCTAGGAGGATTGTTCTTGTAGGAAGGGAGCTTAAGTATGAATACTCCAGGTAAGTTTGTTTTCATCCTTGCCCAATCTTTACCATCCTTTAAGAAAGAAGCAAGCTTCTCTTCAGCCATAATTTAACTTAATAGTCTTAAGCTTATAAGGTTTTTCTGGAGCCTTCAGCTTTTCCCTTAGATAAGTAGTAGGCTTAGCTTCTTTCTTTCCACCAGCTGAACAGTTTCTTACTTAGTTCATGCACCTTCTTAGCACTATCTATTGCCTTCTCTGCAGTTTCAAAATAAATAGACTTAAGTAGAATAATAAAAACATTGGTGCTTATAAATAAAACTAAAGACAGTAAAAGATGAAGAATTGCAGCAAATTAGAGCCTACAACGTAAGACATAACTATGAACTAAAAGAATTCTTAGAAGATTATAGACGCTTACTTCAAAGAGCAGTAGATGAAATTTGGAATAACATAGTTTGGATTGAAAAGAAAAATTTCTACAGAGTAAAGGGGAACAAAAAGTACTACGTTACTAGAATTATTCCAATAATTCCTAAAAGTAATGAATTCAAAAATCATTACCTAAGAAATTCATTGTTAAAGGATTGGAGCTACTCAAAGCACTACGTTGATTCTGCAATAAAACAAGCTTACTCGATAGTAAAGTCTTGGAGAAGAAGCTATATAAAAGGAGAAAGAAGAAGAGAAAAACCAACTGTAAAGAAGAGGTTCGTTAGGATAAAAGAAACGCTGTACAGTTATAGAAATGGAAAGATAAAGATAAGCATTAAACCATATGAAGAATATATTACGTTCGATATATCAAAAGCATGGTTTTTAAGTAGAGCAAAAGGAGAAATGGGAGAGCTAATATTGAACGAGCATTACTTAACAATAACCTTTAGAAGTAGAGAAAAGATAAAGACTAAAGGAAGTATAGCTTGGGATTGTAATGAAAAAAGCTTAGATGGGTTCAACCCAAGGATAGAAAAAGATAAAATAACTAAAGATTTAACTTTACTTTTTCATATCCATAGAGTTTACGAGATAAAGAGGAAAAAACTTCAAAGCTTAGCTTCTAGGAAGATAAGCTTAAAGAAAATTCTTCAAAAGTATTCTAAGCGAGAAAGAAATAGAGCAAAGGACTTTGTTCATAAGTTAACAAAAGAAATTTCAAGAGAATTTAAGAAATATGTTCATGGATTTGAAGACTTAAGAAAAAAGAACATGTTCAACTGCTCAAAGGAACACAATAGACGAATAGCAAAGATGAACTGGAAGATGATAACTTCTTTTATGAGCTACAAGTCTAGAACTGTAATCCTCAACCCTAAGAATTCTACTAGAAGGT
>Ga0080004_1112189_pt1 | contig 19093 bp, 14 predicted proteins | sample WasSprMetagenome_FD_69207 | JGI IMG/M metagenome (GOLD analysis project Ga0080004, IMG submission 69207) | Sulfidic aquatic microbial communities from Washburn Spring, Yellowstone National Park, USA - WS (SPADES assembly) (version 2) | ecosystem: Environmental > Aquatic > Thermal springs > Hot...
TAAAAAAGATATGTATACAAAAATAGTTTGTGTAAAATGAAAATAATAAACGATTTAGCTGATATAAAATTGTTGAATAAATTTCATAAAATATTTTTTAAATTAACAAATTTGTATATAACATTTGTTGATACAGAAGGTAAATTTATAACGAAACATCGTTCAAGACGACCATTTTGTATGTATTTAGCAAAACTTGGGTTTAAAAATGAGTGTGATAAAAATAATATAGTTGGGTGTAATAAATTTTTAAATACTAAAATACCTCATATTTACAGATGTTATGCTGGGTTAGGAGAGATAATAGCACCTATTTATGTAAGAGGAAAACTTTTAGGTGCTGTGTTAACAGGGCAAATACGTGTAAAAAATTTTGCTGATAAATTTTGTATAGAGAAAAATAAATATAATCTTACAGAAAAACAATATAAAAAACTTTTAGTTTTGTTTAACAAAATACCTATACTTACTAAAAAAGAATTTGTTTCTGCAGCTAAATTTTTATATCTTATTATAAACTACATTTTTGAAAAACAATATGAACTTTTAGTTCAAGAAAAAGAGTTTATAACTCATACTGAAACACTTGTTGAAAAAGCAAAACAGTATATTAAATCAAATGTCTATAAAAAAATAACTTTGAAAGAAATTTCTGATTATTTAAATGTGAGTCAGTTTTATTTCAGCCATTTGTTTAAAAATAAAGAAAAAATTTCGTTTAAAAAATTTGTTTTGTTAACAAAGTTAGAAATGGCATTGAATTTGTTAAAAAATAAAAATCTGACAATAAGAGAAATTTCAGAAAAGTTAGGGTTTGATGATTGGACATATTTCTCAAAATTGTTTAAAAAAGTTTATAATATAACACCTACTGATTATCGTGAGAAAATCTTTAGAAAAAAGTTATCAAGATTAAAAATACAAAAAAATAGCAAAAAATTCCATTGATAGAAAGTGGATAATTTTATATTATACAGGAAGGAAATAAAATTATGAATATGAAAAGAAATAATAATATAAAAACACTCTTGCTTACCTCTATTTCTATTGTAACTTTCCAAATATGTTCTTATTCTGTTTATTTAAAATTAGGTAGTGAACTTTCCTACGAAACAATATCTCATAAACTTGATGATGGATGGATTGTTGAAGAAGAAAAAATGGATAAAGTGTTTATATCTACTACAACAGAAACTAAAAATTATTGGAATACTTCAAGTGGTGCAATACTTTTGTTAAACTTTTTAGTAAAACCTGTCAACAATTTGTCTATCTTTAGCGAGTTTAAGTTTATAAACAATTATGCAGATAGATACTGGTTCACAATAAATGATGAACATAGGTTGTATCTTAACGATGAATTTTTTAGGTGGACAAAAGCTGAAGTTAAATATCAAATTACAGGGTTTAATATAAGATATTTTAAAGGTATTGGCCATTATCATTGGGGTAACGAAGGAGATCTTTTTAATTTGTATCCAGAACAATATGAAGAACAAAAATACTTAAGGGTTTCAGGTAGAACTATTCCAGAAGGTTTTGAAATAAACGCTAATGGCAAGTTTGGAAAAATTACTTTAGTAGGTGGAGAAGAAGTTGTGTGGGGATATAAAAACAATTTTTTGTTAAAATATAATTTTAAAATTTTAGGTTTTGAAAATACATTTATACATAAATATGAAAAAATACCATTTTATAATGATTATGTGTTGAACACTGATGAGTTTACTACGAAATTTTCAATCTTTCCAAAAACAAAAGCTCATATAGGTATACTTTATAGACCTTTTAGAATAGGTGAGAGTTATACATATGTTAACGAAGTGGAAGAAGGTCAAGGTGTTTTAGGTACAAAATACGATATTAAAACAGATAAAACTACAACAATTGACGCAATTTCAACTAAGTTTGTTATAAACAGTAGTTTAATAAAACCATATATAGATAATGTAAATATAAACTATACTTATGCTGGTTTAGTTGCTGGAAATAAAAATGAGGTTGAATTACAACTATCAAAAATGTTAGGTAAAAAAGTTTCGTTTAATATAGGATATTTGTATAGAAAGCCAATAATAGGTCCTTTGCCTTTGTTGTACGAAGGAACTGAAGAAAATAAAGGTCCAATAATTGTTTCTCCACGAGGGCCTGAAAGTCCATTTGTTGTAAACTGGGACAACAGAGAAGCATCAATTTTTTCTTTTGTGTTTAATTTTGACCCTACACCACAAACTTGGTTTTATAAATATCAACCTAATATTGTAGAAGATTGGAATATAAATCCTAATGAAGATGCAAAATTTGCTTGTGCTTTTAAATACTCGTTGGAGTATTATCCTACTGCTACTGATAGATTATATTTTTATGACAAAGATGGAAACATAGTTTGGGAAGATGCATATTCAGCAGGTTGTTGGGCAACAAAAACACCTTTGAATAATTTCAGAATAATATCAAGATTTAATTTGTTAGGGATAGGTTTGGTTATAAATTTGTTCACAGGTGAAAGTCTAGCTACTGGTGGTGTAAGTTATACGACTTCAACAGAGTTTAGTAAACCTATTACAGGATATTTAGGTTCTTCTTTAATGTTGTTAAAAAATAAACTATCTTTTGAATTTTCTTATGTTAAAAACTATTGGGGACCCGAAGATTGGCACAGAACTTTTGGACAAGTTATTGACGATTTGTATAAACTTAATTTAGGATATAGCATATTTAATACATTCTTTATTAATCTCAATTATATTAGTGTGAAAGAAACTGATAACAAATATATAAGTAAATTAGGTTCATATGATGAGATTAAACTTACAACAACAATGAAATTTCAAAAAGGGTTTTCTTTCACAACTAAATAAAATAGGAGGTCCTTATGAAATCAAAAATATTTTTGTGTTTTACTATTATGTGTTTAACAATATCAAGTTGTGTAAAACAAGAAAGTAGTGTTTCTCCAGAACAAAAAGTTTTAGAAAGTTCTAATAAATTAGTCGGTTATCCGCCTTCATTAAAAGATGATAATTTTTATGTTTACAAAAATTCTACTGAAAGAAGCTTTTATGCTCCGTCTGGTTGGATGGGAGATTATGGAGATATAAAATTAGATTATGCATGTAAAGAAAATCCTTATTCAGAACCTACTTGTATAAAATTTGAGTATTCAGCAAAAAAGAGTCAACAACAAGGTTGGGCTGGTGTATATTGGCAAAATCCTGCAAACAACTGGGGTGAGAAAAAAGGTGGATATAATTTAACTGGTGCAAAAAGGTTAACTTTTTATGCACGTGGTGAAAAAGGTGGAGAAGTTATTACTGAGTTTAAAATTGGAGGTATTTTCCAAGGTGAATATCCAGATAGTTGTTCAAATTCTATAGGTCCAATCGTGCTTACTAAAGATTGGAAAAAATATACAATTGATTTAAAAGGATTAGATTTGTCTTATATCAACGGAGGTTTTTGTTGGGTAGCAACTGCTAATGATAATCCAGAAGGATGTACTTTTTATTTAGATGATATACAATACGAATTTCAATAAAAAAATAATATAAGAGGGTAATAAAAATGAAAAAAATAATCACATTTTTAATTTTAGCTTTTGTTATGGCTTTAATTATTAGTCTTATCACAAATTGTTCTGATGTAAAAGTAGAAGACAGGTTAGTGAATCCTATACCTTCAGGTGCTACTGGTAAATGGAGTGGTGTGTGGGTATTATATGACGATGAGTTAAAAACAGGTGGCGGAATAATGTTTTATACAGAACCAAACCCTGAAAATCCAACTTCTCAAACATTAAATGTTTCGTATACAGAAAAAAATGGTAATAAATGTATAAAATATTCATGGGATGGAGATATTTCTTATGATTCTACATGGAAAGTATGGCAGAACAAATGGTGTGGTATGGCATTGATAGTTGGCAAGGATTGGACTGAAGTACAAACTTCTACAAAAGATTTGTCTCTTGCTGGATATAAAAAAATATCGTTTAAAATAAAAGGACATCTTTCTGAATCTACAAGAATAAAAATAGAAACTCTTGTTCGTATAGGAAAATTTTCATCATATCCTGCTGCAAGTATTGTAATAAACTCACTTTCTAACCAGTGGGAAGAATATACACTTGTTTTAAACAATGTTTCTACAATAAACATATTTTTTAGTTTAGTAATTGAAAACAAAAGTAATACCAAAAGTCAAGGTGCTGTGGTCTACTTAGATGATATTATTCTTACACAATAATGAGTGTTGTTTATATGAATAAAATAAAAAATTTGATTATTGTTTGTTATAATAAGTTTATCATTAATTAGTTTTAGTTGTAAAAAAGTAGAAGAAAAAAATAAAATTGTTGTATTCCAAGGTGCGCATTTTGTTAATTATCCGTTATTAATGAGCGGGGTAATAATTACAATACTGCCTGTGATAATAGTATATGTTTTTATGCAAAGGTATATTATTTCAGGGATAATACAAGGCGCACTTAAAGGATAAGTTTTTTAAAAATGTTATTAAAATTGTGATATGTATTTTTGCTTTCTACAACTTGTGTTAACAAGTATACGACAAAAAGATTGAAATAAATAAAATAATAATGAAAGAGGAGAAAAAGATAATGAAAAAGATAAAATATATCACTTATATAATACCGACTTTATACTTAAGTTTTTGTTTTGCTGAAGGATTTTTATATGATTATGGTAAAGAAAAAGTTGTGAATTATGAAAAATATGGTAAAATTCTTAATAATGGAACTACTTATTATAAATATGTTATTGCAGACAGACAAGGTTTAGCAGAAGCTGTAGGAGAAGGAATATATCCAAACACAGAATCTGTAAAAAAAGATCCGTTATACCAAAAACTTTTTTCTGAAGGAAAACTTAAAAAATCTCATTGGGACTGTGTAGATACTGATGACCCAGTCAGAGATTTTTATGTTTGGGCAACAGCGCCTGAAGAACCAGGGGTAAAACAATTTTTTATAGCAAAAGCTTTAGAAAATGCTGGTGAAATTTTACATGCAATAAAAGCATATTATGCAGTTGTGGTACATTATCCAGCTTCTCCTTGTTGGTCTGCGGATAAAAGTTTTGTATGGTATGTTGCACCTGAAGCAATAAGTAGAATTGAGAAACTTTGTGAGAAACATCCTGATTTAGAACTAAAACTTGTTGACGCGTATGTTTTAATAGAGAATGGGAATGATACCGATTTAAAAAATGATATTGTAAAAGTAAATATAGGTAAGTTTGTAAAATTTACAAAAGAAGATAGAGTAAAAAAAATTAGTTTAGATGAATTAAAAATTGTTGAAACACTAGGTAAAGATAAAGTACAAGTTGTAAAATTTTCTAATGGTCATTGGCAGTTGAGAGTTAATGGTAAACCTTTTATAGTTAAAGGAGTAAGTTATGTATGTTCTCCAGTAGGTCAGTCACCACATAATGGTTCTTTAGAAAACTGGCAGTTTATGGATAAAAACAATAATGGAAAAATTGATGGTCCATATGACAGCTGGGTTGATAAAAACAAAAATAATAAAAAAGATAAAGATGAAGTTGTTGTTGGAGATTTTCAACTTCTTAAAGATATGGGTTGTAATGCAATCAGAGTTTATCATAATGCGTCAACTAAGGAATATGTTAAAGGGAAAGAGTTTAATAAAAAATTGTTAAGAGAGTTGTATGAAAAATATGGGATATATGTTATAATGGGAGATTTTTTAGGTGCTTATACAATAGGATCTGGTGCTGATTGGAATTTAGGGACAGATTATACAGATAAAGAACAATTAGAGAATATGAAAAAAGTAGTTAAAGATATGGTTTTAGAGAACAAAGACGAACCTTATGTTTTGATGTGGTTGTTAGGAAATGAGAATATGAATAGTAGTAATCCTAATGCTGTAAATTATACTAATACTAATGCAAATAAATGTCCTGAGGAATATGTAAAGTTTATAAATGAAGTAGCAAAAATGATACATGAACTTGACCCTGACCATCCAGTAGCAGTAGGGAATTTAGATACTGTTAATTTGTCATATTATGCAAAATATGCACCTGAGGTTGATATTTTTGGTTGTAATTCATATAGAGGTAAAGACGGGTTTGGCAGTTTGTGGAAAGAAGTTAAACTTAAATATGACAGGCCTGTGTTGATTACAGAATATGGTTGTGATGCATATTGGGAGGGGAAAGGTGAGGATGAAGAGCAACAAGCAGAATATCATAGAGGTTGTTGGAAAGATATAGTTTATAACTCAGCTGGTAATAACGGGATAGGGAACAGTATCGGAGGGATAATTTTTGAATGGATGGATGAATGGTGGAAATCAGGTGCTGCTGGGTGGGATGGTGCTCCTTATGAACATGATACACAAGCACAATATAAAGCTCCGTTTCCTGATGGATGGGCTAATGAAGAATGGTTTGGTATTGTAAGCATGGGAAATGGGAACGATTCGCCATTTTTAAGACAACTGAGGAAAGCATATTTTGTTTATAAGGAAGAATTATGGAAAGAATAAAAAATAAAGTTTTAATCAAATTTCTAGTTTTTAGTTTTTCACTTGTAATAATTTATAGTGTATCTTATACTACACAGGTAAAAGTAAGTGGTAGACAATTGTTAGTTAATGGTTCTCCGTTTATTATAAAAGGGTTTTGTTATCACCCGATACCAGCAGGACAAGGACCAAATTATAACTGGGTTAACGACCCTAACATTTATAATACAGATTTCCCTCTTATAAAAGATACAGGTGCAAATTGTATAAGATTATATAGTGCAGACTGTACTACTGCTATGTTAGACGCTGCATATAATAATGGTTTGTATGTAATACTTGGATTATGGGTAAACTATGATGCTAACCTTGCTGATCCAAATGTAAGAAATAAAATTAAAAATGATTTTGTTTCTATGGTGAACCAATGGAAAAATCATGATGCAATACTTATGTGGTGTATAGGTAACGAACAAAATTATTACAACGGCAAAAACAGTTATTGGTACACATTAGTTAACGAATGTGCAATGTTAGCACATCAAGCAGAAGGAAGTAATTACCATCCTGTGACTTCAGTTAATGGCGAGATAGAATCTATAGGTGATCCTTCTTTAAAATCAGATGATGCTTCAATGCAGTATTTAGATGTATGGGGAGCAAATATATATAGAGGGCCAAGATTTTATACTTTGTTTGACGATTATGCAAGAAAGAGTTCAAAACCGTTTTGGGTAGCAGAATTTGGTTGTGATGCATGGAATGGACAACAAAATAAAGAAGATGAAACTATGCAAGCAAAATATTTACAATCCTTATGGCAAGATATGGTTTATTATTTAAATAATTCTGATCCAAACAAACCATGTATTGGTGGAACAGTAATGGAATGGAGTGATGAATGGTGGCAATATCCTTATGGTTCTTGGAGTGTGCAAGATACTGCTGCTACTTATATAAACCCTGGATATATTGATGATCCTAACATGAACTATGAATGGCAAGGTGTTGTTGCTATAACACCAGGTTCTTATGCAAGAAGAAAAAGACAAGCTTATTATACTTTACAAAGATTATGGGGTGGTAGTGGTGTTGATAATCCACCTACTGTTTCTCTTAGTATCAATAACAACCAAGTTGTTTCAGGATTGGTAACTATTACAGCTAATGTTACTGATGATAAAGGTGTATCAAAAGTAGAGTTTTATTTAGACAATACTTTAAAAAATACAGATACAACCTTACCTTATACCTGGACATTGGATACATGGCAGATTAACAATGGCACACATAGTGTAAAAGTTGTAGCATACGATACATCTAACCAAACTGGTGAAAAAAATATAATAATAATAGTTCAAAATAGTGGAACAAACAATCCACCTCAAGTTAGTATTTTATCACCAACAAATAATTCTACTGTTTCTGGTAATGTTAATATAATAGTAAATGCTACTGACGATGTTTCTGTAAGCAAGGTAGAGTTTTATATTGATAATGATTTGTATATTACAGATACAGAAGCTCCATATACTTGGCAATGGGATACAAGAAGTGTTTCTAATGGTCAACATACGATAAAGGTTAAAGCGTATGATAATACTAAGCAAACAGCAGAAGATAGTGTTTCTGTGAATGTATCTAACAGTTTGTCAGATTCAGCACCTAATGTTCAAATTCAAAACTTGTCAAATTATACGATTGTTTCAAATAATTATCCTATTATATGTGTTTTTTCAGATGATAAGAAAGTTGAATATATAGAAATTTATATAGACAATGATTTGGTCCAAAGAATAAATAATACTGATAATATATCATATTATATCTACAATTGGGATACAACAGAATATACAAATGGTCTTCATAGTATAATGTTGAAAGTATATGATAGTATAGGACAAATGAGTTATGATTTTTATGAAGTTGTTGTAAACAATCAAGATTTATCTTCTGAAATTGATAAAAAAGATAAAGTTGTTGTTATTCCAAATCCTATCAGGTTCAATAATCAAAATAATCAAGAAGTTAAAATTAAGTTAAAAAAAGTAGATGTTCAAAATAGTAATAAAATCAAAGTAGAAATATATGATTTGACAGGTTGTAAAATTAAATTTTTAGATATTAATCAAGAAGGAGATAGTTTTGTATCTGTATGGGATGGTAAAAATTATAATGGAGATGTCGTTAAAAGTGGGATATATATATGTCGTGTTGTTATAGACAACGATGTTGTTTATAAAAAAATTTTAGTTTTAAAATAAATAATTTTTAACAAGGATGGTTAACCAACAATGAAGAAAATTTGGTTTAAGTTTTTGTTAACCATATTTTTTACTAACATAAGTTTGTTTGCTAGTATTAATACATTATTTGATTCAGGTTTTGATGCAAGAACTTTAGGTATGGGTGATACTTATTGTGCAAATTCAGAACTTGCTTCAAGCGTGTTTTTGAATCCAGCTGGGATCACTAATGTGAAAAAATTACAGGTTTGTGGTATGTATAACTCAAGTTTTATAGATATAAAAAGTTATTTTTTAAGTAGTGTTTACAATTTATCAATTTTTAGAGTTGGGATAGGTGTTGCACAAAGAAGAATTGATGATATTGAGAAAACAGATGATAACAATGTTTTAGGTAACATAAGTTATGTTGATAATGTATATTCAGTTGTAGTTGCAAAAAAATTAACTTCTTTTATTTCGTTAGCAGTGAGATTAAAAATTTTGTGTCAACAAGTAGATACTTTTTCTATGAACGGGTTTACTTTAGATTTAGGTGGGATGTTAAATTTAAAATTTATGTCTTTAGGAGTATTAGTTGACAATGTATCTTTTTCGTCAATGATAGGGAAATCATATTGGAATAATGAAAATGTTCAAGAATCTATACCTTTTAAGGTTAGAATAGGAAGTAAAATTAAACTTCCTGTTTTAACACCAGCAGTAGATTGTGAATTTGTACCATCAGATACAAATCCTTTAAGGATATATTTTGGTGTTGAAAAATGGATTAATAAAATTTTTGCGTTAAGGGCTGGGTTTAAAAAACAAGATTGGAAAAACGAGATGGTTTTTAATGGTATTTCATCAGGTGTTACATTAAAAATAACAAAGTTTAATTTAGATTATTCTTTTGTAAATTATCCTGTTTTTGGTTTTTCACATTATTTAATGTTCTCTGTAAATTTCTAAGTTTTTAGAAAATGGAAAAAAATAACAAAAAATTTAAAATGAAAGGAGGGTTAAAAAAATAAAATGAAAAAAATAATAACAACAATACTAATAATAAGTGTGTTCGTATGGTGTATACCTAAAATATCAAATGCAGAAGAAACTGAGAATGTGAGTTTAGGTCCTAAAGAAACTGCTGTATTGTTATCTGTTGTTTTCCCAGGTGTTGGACAAATATATAATAAACAAACAACAAAAGGTATAGTGTTAGCTGGTATTGGTGCAGCTTCTTTAATAGCTTCAATAGTAATGTATAATACAGCAAACAAAACATATGATGATTATGAAAAAAAAGGTGATCCAAATGATAGTTTGTATGATACTTATTTATCACAAATTACAGCTACGAACATCTTTTTAGGTATATATGCAGTAGTTTGGGGATATAGCGTTATTGATGCGTATTTAGGTGCTCCAAAAAATAAAGTTAGTTTTAACATTTTGCCATATAAAAAAGATGGTGTTATGGTAGTATACACAAAAACATTCTAATAAAAAAGGGGGGTTAAAAAAATGAACTACAAAAACAAAAAAATAAATAAACTAAAAGAAGTGTTGTTGTTATGTGTTAGTGTAGTTTTGATGTTCAGCTGTGCTGCTAAAGATAGAATTTCTTCACCAACATCTTCTAATACTACAACAACATATACTTTAACGGTAGTAGTGAATCCACAAGGTGCTGGTAGTGTAACAATTTCTCCCACAAGTTCAGATGGTAAATATGCTGCAGGGACACAGGTTACATTGGTAGCTACTGCTAATACAGGGTATACATTTTCTAATTGGTCAGGTGATGTAACAGGTACTACAAATCCTATTACAATCACAATGAATTCTAACAAAGTTGTAGTAGCAAACTTTACACAGAGTGGTGGCAGTGGTGGCAGCAGTGGTGGAACTACTACATATTATACTTTAACAGTAGTAGTGAATCCACAAGGTGCTGGTAGTGTAACACTTTCTCCATCTGGTGGAAGTTATACTGCTGGTACGGTAGTTACATTAACTGCTAATGCTAATACTGGATACACATTTTCAAACTGGTCAGGAGATGCAACTGGTACATCAAATCCTACTACTATTACTATGACTTCTAATAAATCTGTAACAGCAAACTTTACTCAAACAGGTGGTGGCGGTGCTACTACTGTCATTTTTGCAGATTCAGGAGCTATAGGATATGTCGGTGTGTATAGCGGTGGGGGAACACAATTTGCTATAGGTTTAGATTACAGCGTGTTTCATGAAGGTAGTTCTTCTATGAGGGCAGATGTTACTGGCGTTACTAGTGGTTGGGGAGGATGGTATGTAGAAGAAGGTGGTGCTGGTGGGCCAGAAACTGCAGATATGTCAGCATATAGTAATGGATATTTAAAATTTTGGGTAAAAAGTCCTGTAGTTCTGCAAGTAGCAGTTTTATCTATAAATCAAAATCCTGATACTGCTAATTCAAAAATTCTTTTAACAGGTAGCAATTCTTATGGGTTCGTTGCTGATAACGAATGGCATGAAGTTTCTATTCCTTTGTCAGCGTTCAAAACTGCAGATCCTACTCTCGATTTTTCAAGAATCTCCACATATTTCAGTGTAGCAGTTATTGGTGATACTGGTGGTGCAAAATCTTTCTGGATTGACGATGTACGTTGGGTATCACAATAGGTTAAAAAATTAATTTGTCTTGGAGGGGAGAGAATTTTTTCTCTCCTCTCCAAGATTTAAAGTATGAATAATAATGAAAAAATTTTTATTAGTTTATTTTTAGTATCTAAACTAAGTTTGTTTGCAGCTATAATACCAGTAGGTAAAGGAAGTTATACAGATGTTCTTCCAGCAGGAGAATTACAAACTCAATCTGATATTTATATTACAGAAAACATAAAAACGCCGGTTCCCACCAACGATTGGTACAGTAGTATTGTTTCTGATAAATGGTCTTTTCAACATTTTGCATTCCCGTTTTCTTTTGATTTTGAACCTGATAATCAATACGGAGTAATTTTTTCAATAAGTTATCCTAACGAAATCCAGTATTTCAGTGTAGACAGAAACATAGACGGATATTTTGGTTCTCATGTTAACAATGGAATGGTTAAATTAAGAGTTAAAAAAACAAGTGGTGATTATATTAGACCTAATGATGTAAGATTGAATAATTTTGGAGATTTCCATGTAGAAGTTTTAGTAAAAGATAATAGTTCTAACGAGTATTATAAAACAATTTATGGCCATGGATTATGTTTTGTATATCTTGAATTTTCAGAAGGAATTGATAGTATAGAATTAGAATTTTCTACTAACATACAAGTGTTTAATAAAGAAGGACAAAATATAACACAATTAGTTCAACAGCCTTATACTGAGGTTTCTACTGATACCATAGGTATTGAGATAATAAAAACTCCAAGAACTTTTTACGGATTGTATTTTCCTGAAAATACGAAGATTGTAAGAATTTCACAAAGTCCGCCAGTGATATCTGTAAAATTTTCTGGCTCTGAAAAATTTATGTCAATAGGTTTGCTACCTACAAAAGAAGATTTAAGTTTTTATTACAACTATGCATACAGTTTTGTTAATAATACAGAAGTAAGTTGGAGTTATAACGAAAAAACAAATGATGTAATTACTAATTTTCAAGTTTATACTTTATCAAAACGATTTAATCAACAAAAAACATTGTTAGCACTATTCCCTCATCAGTGGAAAAATATAGATTCAGGTAATGTAATATCTAATAAGGAGTATTCTACACTTAGAGGTAAGATGAAAGTTGTTGAAGGAAATAGTTTTTCAACAAAAAATAAGTTTTTTGGTATTCTACCATTTTTACCTAATGTTTTAAATCAAGATCAAGTTCAACATATTATTCAATTGTTAAATTCTGAAAAAGACACTTTGTTAGAAGGACCTTCAGACGATGATGATAATACATATTCTACTGCTAAAAGATGTGCAAAAGTTGCTGATATGATCTGTGTTGCAGACAGATTAGGAGATACATCAACAAGGGATTATTTGATTACAAGATTGAAAAATCTTTTATCTAATTGGTTCACTTATACTGAAGGAGAGAAAGAATTTTTCTTTTGTTACAACAAAAACTGGGGTGGGTTAATAGGATACAATCCAGCATTTGGTTCTGAAAATTTTACTGACCAACATTTTCATTACGGATATATAATTTATGCAAGTGCTATCTTAGGTTTATATGACAAAAGTTTTGTTAATGATTATGGTGGTATGGTAGAACTATTAATTAGAAATTGTGCTTCTCCGTATAGAAACGATCCTTTATTCCCTTTTCTTAGAAATATGGACCCGTACGAAGGACACTCTTGGTCCAATGGTTTTGCAAAAGGTGTAGATGGTAATGACCAAGAATCTACATCTGAAGCAATGAATTTTTGGACTTCTGTGATTCTTTGGAGTTTAGTTACAGGAAATACAACTTATAGAGATTTAGGTGTTTGGGGATATACTACAGAATATTCCGCTATAAAAGAGTATTGGTTTGATATAGATAAAGATATATATCCAACATATAACAGATGTTTATCATCAATAGTTTATGGTGGTAAAGTTACTCATTCAACATATTTTTCTGCTGAACCTGAGTGTATCCATGGAATACAATTTATACCAGTTCATGGTGGATCGTTTTATTTAGCTTATAATCAAGATTATGCTATAATAAATTATAACGAGATGATTTCTGAAAACAATAACCAACCTGAAAATGAAGTTGGTTGGCATTCTATAATATGGCGGTATCAATCTTTATTTGATGCACCTAATGTAATACAAAAATATCGTGAAGATCCTCTTTGTTTAAATGATGGTGATAGCTGGACATCTTTGTATTACTGGTTAAACAATATGTATTATTTAGGCAGGGTTGCTAATAGTAAAGTTTATAGTGATTATTGTGTATATAGTGTATTTGATGGGTATGATGGGGTGGAGAAGTATGTGGTATATAATTTTGATAGTTCAAGTAGGACTGTAAGTTTTTATGATGTAAGCAATGGTAGTTATATAGGTAGTTTAGTAGTAGGTGGGTATAGTATGGCAGTAAGTAGTAGTTTAGTTATTTTAGGAGACACGATATTACGTGAGATATTAGATATAAGTTTAGTTGATGGTAGTACGGTATATGGTGAGGTTAGTATAGAAGTTAATGTAGTAGACAATGTAGGTATAGATAGAGTTGAGTTTTATATAGACAATAAATTAGTTTATGTTGATAATAAAGAACCATATTTATATATATGGGATAGTAGTTTGTATGAGTTAGGAATTCATTTAATTAAGGTAGTGGTGTATGATATCAATGGGTTAAGTAGTTATAAAGAGTTAGTGGTATATGTAGGTAAGAGGTATAGGTTGAGTATAGATGTAGCAGGTATGGGATATGTAATAGTTGAACCTGACAAAGTTGGTTATGATTATGGAGAGATAGTGAGGTTAATAGCAGTGAGTAGTGATGGGTACAAGTTTAGTTATTGGTCAGGTGATGTAATAAGTAGTAGTAATCCTGTGGATATAGTTATTGACAGAGACAAAGTTGTAGTATGTAAATTTGAGAAGGTAGAGGATACTGGTGAGGTTAATAACAAGATGTACGGATACAAAGTTGGGAGTTATCCTAATCCGTTTGTTGTAAAGAAGGATGTTGTTGAGGTAAGGTTTAAGTTAGATGATGTAAAAGATGTAATAGATATAGAAGTGGTTGTATATGATAGTTTAGGTAGGGTAGTCAAAGAGTTAGAAGTTGAAGATAAAGGTGAAGGTAGGTATATGAGTATATGGGATGGTAAAGACAAAGAAAACAATTATGTTAAAAGCGGGATATATTTTTGTAAAGTAAGATATAAAAATAAAAAAGATATGTATACAAAAATAGTTTGTGTAAAATGAAAGATGTGATTATTTTAAGAGGATTTTTTAGAAAAATGCCATCAAAATAAAAATACAAAAAAACAGCAAAAATTTCTATCGATTTAAAGAAAATAATTTTATAATATAAAGAGGATGTTGTGAAAAAAATAATAATATTTTTATTTATCTTTTTAGATTTTTGTTTTATGAAAACATATTTAGAAGCAGCGCCTGTATGGCAGTTAGTTTGGTCAGACGAGTTTGATTACCAAGGATATCCTGATCCTAACAAATGGGGTTATGATATAGGTGCAGGAGGATGGGGAAATCAAGAGTTGCAGTATTATACAAACAGGTTAGAAAATGCACGTGTTGAAAATGGTAGGTTGATTATAGAAGCAAGAAAAGAAAATTATGGTGGTGCACAATATACTTCAGCAAGGTTGAAGACAAGATATAAAGGTGATTGGTTATATGGAAGGATAGAAGTTAGAGCAAAATTGCCTGGTGGAACAGGAACATGGCCAGCTATCTGGATGTTACCTACTGACAATGTTTACGGAGGATGGCCTAATAGTGGTGAGATAGATATTATGGAATGTGTTGGATATGACCCTTGGAGAGTATATTTTACGATACATACTGCTGCATATAATCATATGTTAGGTACACAAAAAGGTTCTTCTACAAGTTTAAATGATCCACAGAATAATTTTTATACTTATACTTTAGAATGGTATCCAGACAGGTTAGATTTCTATGTTGACAATGTAAAGTATTTCACTTTTTATAAAGAAAAAGATGACTATACAGTATGGCCATTTGATCAAAGGTTTTATCTTATTTTAAACATAGCTGTGGGTGGGACATGGGGTGGAGCACAAGGTGTTGATCCTAATGTGTTCCCTCAACGAATGGAAGTAGAATATGTAAGAGTGTACCAGTTGGTGGATAATCCTAACATAGTAAGTTTAAATGTAGCAGTGAATCCACCAAATGTAGGTGAAGTTGTTATCAGTCCGTTAAGTTCTACTTATACAATAAATTCACAAGTTGTTTTAGAAGCAAGAAGTGTAAATTCTATGTATGAGTTTTGTAATTGGAGTGGTGATTTGTCCGGGAATAAAAATCCTACTTCTTTAGTATTGAATACAAATAAAAATGTTACTGCAAACTTTACAACTTCTATATACAAAATTTATGCTAACAAAGTTAGTAGTACAAGTATAAAAGTTGATGGTGTGTTAGATGAGCAAGAATGGGATCTGAAATATTCTATTTCAAAAGTTGTATCAGGTAGTTATAACAACACAGCAAAGTTTGGCGTTCTATGGGACGACAGATATTTATATTTAGGAGTAGATGTAATTGACAGTTCTCTTATTTCACAAGATAGTACAAACATATGGGAAGACGATTCTGTAGAAGTATATATAGATGTTGCTCATGATCATAAACCTTCTTATGATACTTATGATACACAATATATAAAAGGTTATGGGGTAACAAGTTTATGGGAAAAAAATAACAGAACTTCTGGTGTATTACATAGTTATTATAGGACACAAAACGGGTATTCAATAGAGATGGGTATTCCATGGGCGAATTTAAATGTTGTCCCAAGCAGTGGTATGGTATTAGGATTTGATGTAGGAATAAACGATGATGACAATGGTGGTGGTAGAGATGGACAAGCAATGTATGCTGGTACTTCAAATAATTATTTAACAACGCAGTATTTCGGAGATTTAATTTTAACAATTAATGTTTCTACATATACTACAAATAATCCACCTGAGGAAGAAAAAAGATATGTGTTAACTACTTCTGTTGAACCTGAAAACAGCGGTGTTGTAGTTGTTTCACCATACGGAGTTGAGTTCCCTGAGGGAACAAAAGTCGATCTTACTGCTATACCAAAAACTGGATACAAGTTTAAAGAATGGATAGGTTCTGTGTTAAATGTTAATTCTTCAACAACTTCTGTGATTATAGATTCTGATAAACAAGTTGTAGCAAAGTTTGAAGAAGTTTCTAAATCGACAGATAATAATGTTATTAAAACATATAGTTTAAATTTTGTTGTTATACCAGAAGCAGCAGGTGAGGTTGTTTTAGACCCGCCAGGTGGAGTTTATACTGAAAATACATTAGTAATGATACAAGCAAAACCTAAACCTGGATATAAATTTTTAAATTGGTCTGGAGACCATTCAGGATCGTCATCTACAGATTTTGTTTCTATGGACAGAGATAAACTAATAATAGCAAATTTTGAGAAAATAGATGAAAACAAATATATTTTTAAACAAGAACCTTTATGTTATCCGAATCCTGTTAGAGGTGGAGAAGTAAGTTCTGTTACTATAAAGTTTGAATTGAAAAATGTGGATAATAATTATGAAATAAAAGCAACAATTTTTGACACCGCAGGTAAACTAATTAAAAAATTAAATATAGAAAGTCAAAATAAGACTGTAGTTGAACTACCATGGGATTTAAAAGATTATAATAGTAAGTTTGTCCAAAGTGGTATATATTTTGTTAACATAGTAGTAAAAGAAAAATCTACTGGAAAAACTGAAAAAAAATTTTTAAAGTTAGCTGTGATTAAATAAAATTATTCTGAGGAAAGAAAAAATTATGAAAAACATACGACAGGTTATAATAATAGTTTTATCTGTTTTTTTATTTTTTAGTTTAGGTTTTTGTAAAAAATACAGATGTGGAGTATGTTCAGCTGAAGTAAAACCTGAGTGGAAAGAATGTCCAAGGTGTGGTTCTACAGAATTTATTGAAGTTGAAGAAACAGAACAAAAAGAACAACAAAAAAATGTTTCTGCGTCTATTATAGAAAACAAAGTTGCGTTAGGGATAAATTATCCTGGCTTGTCTTTTAAATATGTTTTTAACAAAATGGTTTCAGCAGAAATTAAAATGCAACTGTCAGAGATAAGTAAAGTTTTTTGTTTACGTTTCAACAAGTATTTTTGGTTAAGTAAAACTTCAAACTTGTTTTTATATACAGGGATAGAGTCAGGATATGTATATTTTAAAACTAAAGATGAAATTGTTGAAGGAGATGGTTTTGTTAGCAATATCTTTTGTGGTATAGAAAAATTTTTGTTTAAACATTTTTCAGTATGGATAGATATAGGTCCTAATATAGTTTATATAAAAGATAAAAATTATGAACAAATAGAACAAAGTTTTGATTTTGTGCTAAATTTAGGATTTAATATATATTTTTAAATTTGAGAGGTGAACAAGTGAAGATGAAGAAAAAAAATTTGTTGCTGTTTTTATTATTGTTTTGTTTACCAAAAATTTTATTTTCTATAGATATAGGTATTGGATTACCTTCCATAGTTGATAAAAAAGTTGAGAATTTACAAAAAAAAGTTTCTAAAATAATAAAACCACAAGAAATAGAAGTAATAAAAATTGAAATTTTACCTTCAACATATGTAGTTGTATCTTTGAACCAACAAATTAAATTTGAAGCTAACGGAAGAGATAAAGATAATAACATTGTACAAATAACTCCACAATGGGTTGTAGAAGGTGGTATTGGAGTAATAAACAATTATGGTGTGTTCACTGCTACATCTGTAGGTAGAGGATATGTTAAAGCTTTGTATGATAATTTATTTGTAAGGTCAGAAGTTGTTGTAATATCAACTTCAAGTATAAATAATACACCGCCTGTAAAACCTATAGTTTCTGGTAAAACAAAGATGTCTGTTAATTCTCAAGAATTGTTTTCATTCTATTCTGAAGACACTGATGGTGATAAGTTTTATTTTGTTATTGACTGGGGTGATGGTAATATATCTTCCACAACTTATGTCTCTTCTTCATCAACGGAATCGTTGGCAGTAGCGCATGTGTATCAATCAACTGGTGTGTATCATATAAAAGCAAAAGCTGTAGATGATAAAGATAATTCTTCAGAATGGAGTGAAGATTTTATTGTTGAAGTTTTTCAAGAAAAGTTGTTGTATAAACTAAATGTAAGTATTACACCAACTAATGCTGGATATGTGAGTGTACAACCGTTAAAAACTGAAGGTTATGAATACGGAGAAATAGTTACAATTACTGCATATGCAAACCCAGGGTTTGTGTTTTCTAAATGGGATAAAAACGGGACTGAAATTTTACAAAATCCAATAGAAATTGAGATTAAAGAAGACACAAGTATTTCTGCTATATTTATAAGCAGTGGGTCTGCAGGACAAGTGTGTCAATTGTCAGTACTTGTAGGTCCAGCTGGTGCTGGAAATGTTATAACTAATCCCCAAGGGACAAGTTTCTCTTTAGGAACAGAAGTAACTTTTTACGCAGTTGCTAATAGGGGTTATAAATTTACCCAATGGTCTGGAGAAATTCAAGGACAACAAAATCCAATAACATTAACTTAAGATCCGACAAAAGTTTTTGAAGAAATTTTTTATTTAGCTGT
>Ga0080004_1112334_pt1 | contig 19075 bp, 13 predicted proteins | sample WasSprMetagenome_FD_69207 | JGI IMG/M metagenome (GOLD analysis project Ga0080004, IMG submission 69207) | Sulfidic aquatic microbial communities from Washburn Spring, Yellowstone National Park, USA - WS (SPADES assembly) (version 2) | ecosystem: Environmental > Aquatic > Thermal springs > Hot...
AAAGCGCACCTAAAGCAGATTTCAAGGTTTGGTCTTCATAGAGGGTTCTTCGCCAGAAAGTATCGGGGAAACTCTTTTAAATTAACCTACTTCTTTCCCTCCATCTTAATCCTGTTTCTAGTTGTCGGTGGGGTAATTTCATATTTTTACCCAATTTTTAGAATAATGTACTTTAGCCTAATTTCAGCTTACTTGGCTTTAACCTTAGTTAACGCTTTTCTTGCGAAAGACATTAAACTATTTCTTCCAGTATGGGTTGGAACCATCTTGACACATTTAACATATGGCGCATACTTCCTCGCAGGGTTGATGAAGAAGGAGCTTGAGAGGTAGTTTGAAGATTTCGATCTCGTATCCTCCAATAGATAGCGGAAAGGGAGTGCCACTTCTATCCCAGAACCGCCAATTCCAGTACTTCTCAGAACCAACCTACATATATCCGATGGTTCCAGCCTATGCTGCAACTCTGTTGAAAAAAGAAGGCTATGAGGTAATTTGGGACGACGCTATAGCCGAGGAGAAAAATTATGATGATTGGTTGAAAGATGTTGAAAAGAATTCTCCTGATGTTATGATGATCGAGACAAAGACTCCGGTCGTAAAAAAGCATTGGAGAATCATAGACGACATTAAAAGGGATAGTCCTAAGACAAAGGTTGTGCTCGTCGGGGACCACGTCACTGCTTTACCGAGAGAGTCAATGGAGAACAGCAAGGCGGATTATGTTATCACTGGTGGAGACTTCGACTTTGTCCTATTAAACTTGGTTAACTACTTAAGCGGAAGGTCTGATTCCTTGGAACCTGGAATATGGTATAGAGAAAATGGCGAGTTAAGAAACACTGAAAGCTTTGTTCTTAACCATGACTTGAACTCACTTCCGTTCGTGGACAGAGAGCTAACTAAATGGTATCTATACGCCTATAAGAATGGTAACTTCAAGAGAACTCCTGGCACGTACACAATGGTGGGAAGGGATTGTTGGTGGAGAAGGAATGGAGGATGCACATTCTGTGCGTGGGGCGTGTTATATCCGGTATTTAGGATTAGAAGACCGGAGTTATTGGTTGATGAGATAGAAGAATTAGTGGAAAGATACAGAATAAGAGAGGTCTTTGATGATACTGGAACCTTTCCCGTTGGAAAATGGTTAATAAAGTTCGCTAACTTGATGGTAGAAAGAAAGTTGTATGAGAAAGTACGCTTCAGTTGCAACATGCGCTTTGGAGCATTAGGTCAAGACGATTATCGATTACTCAAAAAGGCGGGGTTTAGAATGCTTTTGTATGGGCTGGAGTCAGCAAGCCAGAAGACCTTAGACATGATAAACAAGGGAGTCACCGTGGAAAGGATCGTAAAGGAAATTCAGTGGGCATCTAGAGCTGGATTGGAGCCGCATATAACAATAATGGTCGGCTATCCTTGGGAGACAAGAGAAGATGCGTGGAACACATTTAGATTAGCAAAGCATCTTTTCGAAAAAGGTTGGGCGAAGACTCTCCAAGTAACCATAATAATACCTTACCCTGGAACAAGACTGTTTCAGCTAGCCAAAAATGAGGGATGGCTTAAAACGACTGATTGGGAAGAGTACGATATGAAAAAGCCAGTAATGAAGACCCAGCTGCCAGAGGAAGACGTTGAACTTATGGCTAGAAAGATATATCAGCTGTTCTTTGCTCCTAGATACGTAGCAAATAGAGTCCTTATGATAAGGAGCCTAGAGGACATAGTGTTTATCCTAAAAGGAGTAAAGAAAGTTTTAGGTCATGTTAAAGATTTTACGGATTAAAAAATGATTCAACGTAATTCTACTGTTATTGTGCGGGGAAGATCGGTTTAGTTCGAAAGACATGAGTCGAGGCTCTTAACCACACCTCGGTCTTGGGTGAGGATAAAGATATTTGAATAGAGGCATTAGGTCTAAAGTGCTTTACGAAGAAATAGTTCGATTTATGGGCCAGCATTTATGAAACGCGTAAATGTTGCTGTGATTGGTTGTGGGTTTATAGCTGAAACTACGCACATCCCCAACTTATTTACCATTCCTGAAGCCAAGCTTACGACAATATGTGATGTTGACCAGAAGAAGTTGAACATTATCGGTGATAAATTTAATGTTAAGGATCGGTGTACTGATTTTCGAGAAGTTGTTAAGAAGAAAGATATTGATGCCGTGGTTATTTGTACTCCGACCCCTACCCATGCTGAGATAGCGCTGGCTGCTGCTGAGGCTGAGAAGCATATTTTCGTTGAGAAGCCTATGAGTACCTCTTCTTCTTTAGACGATGTGATAATAAAATCCGCGGAGAAACACGGGGTTAAGCTTATGGTCGGGTATCAGATGCGTTTTTTGCCGAATCACCAGAAGGCTAAGGAAATAGTAAGGAGGGGCGAGATTGGCGATGTGCTTTATGCTGAAGCACATAGCGAAACTCTTATAATTAAGCCGAGTGATGGGATCCTTCTTGATTACAGCACCCACTTCATAGATCTGCTTCGCTGGTATTTTGACAACGTACGAATAAAAAGTATAGCAGCGTTACTCCGTTCGAGCGAAAATTTTAGTAATGAAACTGAAGCCACATTGATTCTTGAGTTTGCTAATGGGGTGATCGGGCGTATAGGAGTCTTCTGGTTATCTAAATATCAAAGTTGGGAAGCAGTAGACAGATACATCAAAATTCTAGGGAAAAGGGGTAAAGTAGTTACTGAACAATCCGGTCCTACGATTACGTTGTATAAAGAAGGTTCTTTGTTAAGCCGCGTAATGGGTCCACATAAGATTATGCCACGCTACGCGTTACATCCGAATGTTCCTTTATCTGATATTGCGTATAGAAAGGAGCTTGAGCATTTTATTAGTTGCATAATCAAAGATGAGAGTCCGTTTCCAAGCGGATATGATGATAAAATAGTTTTGAAAGTTGTAGAAGCTGCGAAAGAGTCGTATAAACAAGGGACTTTTGTACGCGTGTCAGACTGATGTTGAAGGTAGCAATAGTAGACGTTCATAGCGAAAATGATGTGCCTAATGCCGTTCATTCAGCTATAGATTTGGTTGGTGGGTTTGTTCCTAGGGAAAGCTCAAATGTTGTGATAAAACCAAATCTGTGCTCTGCGAGGAAACCTCCAGAATCTGGAGCGACTACCAGGGTGGGTGTAGTTGATGCTTTAATCAACTATATAAATGAACACTGCTTCCATTGTAAAATCTTTGTTGTAGAGGGCGATAGCGATAGGTCGGCGGATGAGGCCTTTAGACGGCTTGGGTATAGAGAATTGGAGGAAAAATATGAAAATGTGCAGCTTGTAAACCTATCTAAGGACAAAACCGCAAAGATAATTCCTTCTAATAGTAAAAAGTTAGCTACCATTGAAGTGCCTGAAACCCTCTTGTTTATGGATTACTTTATTTCTGTGGCTAATCTGAAACGACAGGTGAATGAGCGCATGTCAGGTATATGGAAAAATCAATGGGGTTGTTTACCAAGAAAACCAGTCCGAATACGTTTGCATCCTTTCCTCTCAGAAGCATTGTTCGACGTAAATTCTATATTTTGGCCGGATCTATGCATCATAGATGGCATTACTGGTTTAGAAGGACCAGGACCTATCGAAGGAACCCCCAAACACGTCGGCAAAATTCTGTGCAGCAAAGACCCTTTGGCGATTGATATTGTCGCAGCGAAAATTATAGGCGAGTCACCCAAGCACATACCACATTTGAACTATGCCCTTAAGCAACTCCGTAGAAATCCAAGCGATGTGATAATAGTTGGAAGCAACCTTAAATCGCTTAATTTTAGATTTATCACAGATCGGCAATATTTCCTTTATAGAGCAAGCTTTCGATTAAGAAAGATAAGTAACTATTTAGAGAATTTCGGATACGTTTTTTCGATATCAGCATATGCCCTTCGTTCGGTAGGTCTTTCAGAACTAGCCAAAGGTAAGATGTTTTCAGTCGCAAGTGCCTTAAGGATAGTTAAGAATCTTCTTGCAAAAGTGGAAGCTGCCGAAAGAATGTTCGGTTAATGAGATGACTATCTTGAACAATCCGTTGGTATCAATAATCATTCCAACATACAATTCAGCTAGAACTGTAAGTACTCTCCTCTCATCGATCAGAAAGCAATCCTATTCTAGTATCGAAATAATAGTCGTAGACAATTTTAGTACCGATTCTACTCCTGAGATAGCGAAAACGTATGGAGCCAAAGTGATTAGTCATAGATCTGGTAGAAGCGAAGCAAGAAACGTTGGCGCTTCTCATGCTAAAGGGAGGTATCTTTTCTTTTTGGATTCGGATTTGGAGCTTACACCCTTTGTTGTAGAAAGATGTGTAAAGGTTTGTGAAACGAAGCTATTGGATGGTGTAATCATACCTGAAAAATCTAAGGGAAAAGGTTTTTGGGCTGAATGTAGGGGTTTGGAAAAGTTAGCTTATATTAACGATAAACATAAGATGTCGATTCTTTTTATGAGGAAGGATGTTTTCGACAGATTAGGGGGTTATGATAAGGATCTAGTTGCTGGAGAAGATTATGATCTTAATGTAAGATTTTATGAAGCAGGCTGCAAGTGCATAATGATTAAAGATTTTATGTACCATCATGAAGTTTCATCGTTGAACACTATCATGCGTAAATCGTATATGTATGGTAAAACCTTGCCAAAGTATGTTAGAAAACGACCAGTAGATTGCTTTAAGCAATTCTTCCCAATCAGGTCTTCCTACGTTTTCTCAAGTAAGGTTTTACTTCGTTATCCGTTGCACGCGGTAGGACTAATTTTCTTAAAAATGCTACAATATTTTGTAGCTTTTTTGGGTATTTTAGCGAGTTGGTTTAAGAAAAGAAATGACTAATATGAGAAATGAATGTGAACATGTGTTCAAAAAGATGAGAACGCTTTGTTGAAAGACTATATTAAAGTCTATTTTTGTCTAATGTGCAAGAAGTGCAGAAAAGCGCAAGCACCTTGCGAGGTAAAAAGATGCCTCCTCATAGACAAAGATAGACTTTGAAACGAACCTTAACACGAGTTTTCCAACAAAAGAAAAAAGATTATTATAGGATAGAAGCAAAGAGTTGTGTGGTGTGAAATCTAAATTGACCTTTTATGAGGGGAAGGCGGTATTAGTCACTGGTGGAGCTGGCTTCATAGGTTCACATTTAGTTGAAAAATTGCTTGAATTGAACTGCGAAGTTAGCGTAGCTGATAACCTTTCTAGAGGTTCCTTGGAAAACATATCTCATCTGCTGAAAAGAATTCATTTCCATAAAGTTGACTTAACTAAGATGGAAAACGCTCTTTCTGTTACGCGTGGTGTGGACTATGTCTTCCACCTTGCTGCAGACGTCGGTGGAATACACTACATTAGGAAGGAGAACGTAGGGTGCTTGACTCCTGATCTCCTAATGCATGTGAATATGCTCGAGGCTTGCAGAATTAATAATGTAAAGAGATTTCTTTTCACGAGCTCCGCTTGCGTTTATAGGGAGAAAAATCCAGCGGGATTAAATATATTTGAAGAGCTCGACGCCATTCCAGCAAATCCTCTAACTACTTATGGCTGGGCTAAACTCATCGGAGAGATATTATGCAGATCGTACTACTTGGATTACGGGGTTGGATGTTCAGTGGTAAGGATATTTAATGCATATGGTGAAAGGGAAAATTTGGATCCCAAGTGGTCTCATGTAGTTCCCTCACTGATCAGGAAAGCCATATTGTATCCTACAGAGGGATTTAGGATTTTTGGAGATGGGCGACAGGAGCGAGCTTTTCTTTATGTAAAGGACTGCGTTGAAGGACTCGTTTTAGCTTTGATGAAGATAGATGACGCACAACCGGTAAACCTTGGTAGCAACGAAGTAATATCAATAGAAGAGCTTGCGAAGAAAATAATTGCGATTTCGGGCAAGGAAATCAAAATCGAATACGACTTTTCAGGTCCAAGAGGAACTAACAAATATTGTGCCGATACAACTAAGATGAGGAAAGTCCTTGGGTGGGAACCGAAAACTCCTCTAGATGTAGGTATTAGGAAAACATATGAATGGGCGAAGAGTAAGCTAGTGGGAAGTGATTAATATGCCTGAATTAGAGGAGAACCGTTGGGAGAATAGAAGTGTGCTTGTAACTGGCGGTGCAAGCTTCATAGGAAGCCATTTAGTTGATAAGCTCATCGAGTTGGGAGCAAAAGTGACTGTTGTAGATAATCTGAGTAGCGGGAAAATGGAAAATTTGCAGAATAGTATGGGTAGGATAAAGTTTGTCCTAAAAGATCTAGAATATGTCACTTCTGAGGACCTAGTATCTATATTTAGAGCTCAAGAGGTAGTTTTTCACTTAGCAGCCGTTCACGGAGGCAGGGGTTACATTCATCTTCATCCAGCGGATGTCTGTTCAAATTTTGCTATAGATCATCATGTCTTTGAGGCAAGCTACCTCGCAGGTGTTGAAAAGGTGGTGTTTGCCAGTAGCGCTTGCGCGTATCCGCCGAAGTTGCAAAGCCAGATAGGCGCAGATTATCTTCTAAGGGAGAAGGATAGCGACCCATTTGATCTGGAAAACTACCTCAGCGCTGATATCGAATACGGCTGGGCAAAACTTATGGGTGAAGTACAGCTCATAGCATTCATAAAGCAGTATGGGATGAAAGGCTGTAGCGTCAGGTTCGTAACCGCTTATGGTCCAAGAGAAAATGAGACTCATGCTATAATAGCCTTAATCTATAAAGCGTTTGAGCGGATGGACCCATACGTAATTTGGGGCACTGGTGAGCAGGAAAGGGACTTTACATATGTTAAAGATATTGTTGAAGGCACGATACTTGCGGCAGAAAAAGTGAGCGATGGGACACCAATAAACCTTGGAACTGGAAAGCGGTACAAGCTTAAGGATGTTGCTGAAAAAATCTTTGAAATCATGGGCTGGAAACCCAGTAAAATTGTATCTGATTCTTCGAAGCCGATCGGAGTACATAGCAGGGCTCTAGATATAACGAGAGCTAAAGAGTTGCTTGGATGGAAGCCTAGGTATCCTCTTGAAGTGGGTTTAAGAGAGACCATAGAATGGTATGTGAACACACATGAGCCTAAAGGCTATGTGGATGAAAAAATCCTAATTGAACGAACGTAATGTAATAAATAGCTGGGATAATACGCCAACCTAGCGGTGTTCAAGTTTGGATATAAGCGCTATTTCGATAGTTGGCGTAGGCAAGCTTGGCCTCTGCATGGCTGTGATATTCGCCAATAAAGGATTTAAGGTAATAGGAGTTGACGTAGACGAACCTAAAATAGAGCTAATCAAGAATGGCAAAGCCCCATTCTATGAGCCAAAATTGGATGAAATGTTAAAGAAGGCTGTTTTAAATTCAAGATTCGAGGTTACTAAGTATTACGAAGAGGCGATAAAAAATACGCAAGTTACTTTTGTGGTTGTACCGACTCCGAGTAACGACGATGGCTCTTATTCAAACTTCTTTGTAGAGGAGGCTTTAACTGAAATAGGGTGTGCTATGAAGCATAAAGACGAATATCACTTGGTTGTCGTAACCAGCACTGTCTTTCCAGGAACTATGGACAACGTGGCTAAACCACTGCTTGAAAAGGTTTCAGGTAAGAAATGTGGTAAAGATTTCGGACTTTGCTATAACCCAGAGTTTATAGCGCTCGGCAACGTCATAGAAGGGCTCATTAAACCTGATTTTGTGTTGATAGGACAAAATGACGACTTTTCAGGCAAGCTTCTTCAGAATATTTATGAGAAAACTTGTGAAAACAATCCACCGATCGTTAGAACGTCGATGATAAATGCAGAGATAGCTAAGATAGCGCTCAACTCTTATGTAACTATGAAGATAAGCTTCGCTAACATGCTAACCGCCATTTGCGGAAGAGTGCAAGGCGCCGATGTAGATGAGGTTACTAGGATCCTAGGCCTAGATAGACGCATAGGGTCTAGTTACTTAAAGGGTGGCTTAGGATATGGTGGTCCTTGTTTTCCCAGGGATAATAGGGCGTTCTGCTCTTTTGCAGAAAAATACGGAGTTAACGCTCTTTTAGCGAAGGTCACAGATGAAATAAATGTAAAAGTGCCTGAAATGATAGTAAATTTGATTTCGAAGCATGTGAGGAGTGAGGAGGATACTATAATTGTAATTTTAGGTCTTACTTATAAGCCAGGAACTTATGTTATAGATGAATCTCAGTCACTGACTATTGCTAGGAAAATAGCCAACAAAGGATACAGGGTAGTAGTGCACGATCCTATAGCACTGAATCTCTCAAGAACCGTTTTAGGTAATAGTGTAGAATACTGCGATTCATTAGATGAATGTGCGAAAAAAGGGGATGTGTTTGTATTGGCAACCCCATGGAGTGAATATTTGCGTCTTACACCTGAGATGTTTAAGAAAAAAGTTATCTTCATAGATTGTTGGCGACTTCTGACAGAAAAGTTGGGCAACGATGATAAAGTGACATACATAGCCGTGGGTAGAGGAAGAACTTAGTAGCAAGCAGTTTTAACTTCTACTCTTTCAGAAAAAGCATCGTGAGTCTAGGATGGTAAAAGAAGAACGGCTGATTTGAAACTGTTGAAACCAACATTTTCAGGAAGGGTTAGTTCTGCTATGTCACTAAAATCGATATTTAGATAAGAACTGCCTAAAATTATAATTAATGACTCAGAATACATTGGTCCTTCTAAAAAAGCTTAGCGCTATGGAGGTGATTCATACCCTTTTTACGAGCGGAGCTACGTATCTGTTAGCTGAATATCTACGTAGGAGAACCGAGTATTTCGTCTTTATAGAGCATCCCTTTGAACATCTAAAGCATTTAAGATCGAGCATGCGAGTCTATAGAAACGGAAAACTTGTGAGGAAGTTATCCTTTTGGAAACCACGGGCCCCCGCCGTCTTGGTTTTCTTGGCTGATTTATTGTTAACGATTCGAATTGCGTTAACAATAAAGGGTAGGTATGATATTTTCGTGGGAGCTGACTGCTTAAATGGTATGGCTGGACTGATTCTAAAGAAAATGAAGCGCGTGAAAAGAGTGATTTTTTATTCTATAGATTATTCTCCAAAACGCTTTGATAATCCAATTGTAAATCGTCTGTATCACCTTTTTGAAGTGTACGTAGGAAGAAAAAGCGATTTTGTTTGGTGCGCTTCAAATGCAATAGCACGTATACGAATAGAGAATGAAAATTTGCCCGTTGGGAAAGTACTTGTAGTACCCCCAGGAATCCAGGACCTTAAGACGAGCTTATGCGCATCCTACGTAGAAACATATGATTTAGTTTATGTAGGTGTTCTTACGGAAGAGAAGGGAGTGCAATTAGTTCTTTATGCACTACCTACCTTACTACAGAGGTATCCGAAGATTCGACTTCTTATTATCGGTACTGGACCATTTGAGGAAAACATGAAGACTCTGTCTGAAAAACTTGGAATAGATAGCAAAGTTTTGTTTCTTGGCTATATTCCTAATACTGAACAAGTTATGAACATCGTAAGTAGATGCAAAATAGGGTTAGCACCCTATGTTCCGAATAAAAAATATAATCCGTTTGCTTTTCCAGGGAAAGTAATCGAGTACATGGCTTGTGGTTTGCCGGTTATAACAACCGGTGTGCACGAGTTTGCAAAGGAAGTTCAAAACAGGAAGGCTGGTTTAGTCGTAGAGTATAGTGTGGAGGATCTTTCTAAAGCAATATCAAATTTATTCGACAACCAGAGATTGTATGAAGAACTTAGAAATAACGCCCTTAAGCTAGCCTCGGAATTTAAGTATTGTGAGATCTTTGACAGAGCATTCAAAAAAATGCTAAGCGGCAGTCGATCCATTAAATTAACGAGCTGATTGAAAGGCTTTAAGCACGTAGTATGGCACTTTCCGGCATTTGCGCTAAACATCGCTTAGAATGTTTTTGAGCATATGTGTGATACCATTAAAGCTTATGTAAAACGTCTTAGGGTCATTTTAAGTATACACGTAACGATGTGTCTTTAGGGTCTTACTTTTTGTTGTCTCTTTCTAGGGAGATTCAAAAAATTAAGAAAGAGTATGATAGATGGCATTCGCAAGTTATCAGTAAATATCACGATGACAAGTTCTATCAATGGGTAAGGAAACAGGCGAAGGTGCTTCCGAACGAAACAGTACTTGATGTTGGATGTGGTAAGGGAGAATTTCTTGAGGTTCTTGATCCTACAAACTCCTATCGTATAGGGGTGGACATATCTTATGTAGCATTGAGAAACGCTAGACGAACTGGCATTTCTGGAAACGTAGATTATGTGTTAGCGGATGCTGAGAATCTTCCGTTTAGGGAGTCCATCTTTGATAAAGTATTTGCTTTGGGCAGTTTGGAACATTTTCCGAATCCTCAGAAAGGCGCCCTGGAAATTAAGAAAGTTTTGAAACGTGGGGGGACAAGTTATATATTCCTTCCGAATGCATATTTTCTAGGACATGTTTACTTGGTCTATAAGACGGGCGAACCGCCTGATGAAGGAGGGCAGTATTTTTCAGAAACATTTGCAACAAAAAACGGATGGGAGAAACTATTGATTTCTTCAGGGTTCAAGATACTCGATGTTCTAAAGTACAATAGAATTTCGAGAGCGTCGCGTAGGGTATCCTCTGTTATTCGAAACCTTTACAACTTAGTCGTCGCACCGTTTGTTCCGATGAATTTATCTTACGCTTTTCTATTTATATGTACAAAAGAAGATTAATTAAGATGGTGATGCGATGAAACTGCGTGGTAGGAAAGTACTGGTAACAGGTGGCGCAGGATTTCTGGGGAGTCATCTCGTGGATAGGTTGGTTGAACTCGGCTCCGAAACGACGGTAATTGATGACCTTTCATCTGGGAAAAAGGAGAACCTGAACAAGCTAGCAGAATTTATCAATCTTGATATCAAAGATTACGAAGTTCTCAAGGCGACAATATCTAGAATTAAGCCTGAAGTGGTATTCCATCTAGCTGCATGTGCTGCGACCAAAGAGAACGCGATGGGTTGGTTCAATCCAGTCTTCGATTATGAAACGAATGCCATCGGGACTTTGAATTGTCTACGCGCATTTATTGAAGAGGGTTTGAAGCCACGTTTTGTTTACGCTTCCTCGGCAGCTGTCTACGGTGAGCCTGAGTACACTCCAATAGACGAAGAACATCCCACGAACCCGATCTCGCCTTACGGTATCAGCAAGCTTGCGGGCGAAAAGTATGCACTCGCTTACTTCAGAGAGTGGGGTTTGCCAGTTACCGTCCTAAGAATCTTCAACTCCTATGGCCCAAGGCAGCCAAGGTATGTAATGTTCGATATATTAAAGAAACTCAAGGAAAACCCGGACAGGCTCGAGGTTATCGGAAGTGGAAAGCAGCTTCGAAGCTATTGTTACGTTTCGGATACGATCGATGGTTTCCTATTAGCGCTGAAGAGAGAAGCTGTTGGAAGAGTATTCAACCTAGCTGGAAAGGATGTTGTAAGCATAAAGCAGCTTGTTAACAAGATTTTAGACTTATTAGGTCTTGAGGAGCGAACTAAAGTCACCTATACTGGTGAGAGTTGGAGGGGCGATATCATCAAGCTGGTCGCGGATACTTCCAAAATAAGAGAACAATTGGGTTTCGAGCCAAAAGTTCAGCTCGATGAAGGACTGTCGAAGCTCATAGAATGGGTCGATGGAAACTTTAGGTTACGAAACAACAACGTTTAATAATTATTGGTTGGTGGTACGTAGTTGAAAGTATGTATCGGTTGCGTGCTTGGCAGAGCACAAGGTCCTGATCATACCGAAGCAATAGTTGCAGACAGCCTAATTAAACACGGATTCGATGTTTGCTTTGCAACGAACTGTAAGGTAGATGTCGTGAAACATTTCCATAACAACTTTGGCATATGCTTGCCTTCCGAAACCAGGGTCTATGGTGTCTTGCCATCAAGTTTAGCCACTTATCCATCATTTGCTCCCGTTTGGGTCTGGACGTCTCTTAAGCGGGCAATTAAAAAGGAGAAACCAGACGTCGTTTTCTGTGATGGTGTTCCTTATCGTGTCAAAGCTCCTGGAAGAAGTAAACCAACCGTAGCTGTTTACTTCAGCGAACCTATTGCAGGTGAAGTTGCACGTGCTCACGCTAAATTCGGCAAGCAACCCCTCTACTCTAGAATTTATTCCATAGTTTTCGAAAGACTACAACAAATGGTGTCCTCAAAAAATATTGATATTATCATTGCTAATTCTAAGGCGGGTGCAGCTTTCTATGAGAAAGTTTTCAAAAAGAGTGTTCACATTCTTCCTTCTCCTGTTGACACTGCAAAGTTCTCTCCCGGAAAAAAAGAGGATTTAGTGACTCACGTTGGGATTTTCGATCCCAGGAAAAAAATAGAGTCCGTAATTGAGGGCGTTGCGCTAGCGAGAACCAAACCAAAACTGAGTTTAGTAGGAAATCTCATACCCACTAAAAAATGGTATTTAGATTTCCTGCGTTCTAAAGTGAAGAAATTAGGAATGGAGGATAGAGTCTCTTTTCACGTGAATGCCTCCTTTAGCGAGCTTTGTGGCATTGTTTCGCGCTCCAAGATTTGTGTGTCCGCTGGTGTAGAATATTTCAGTTTAGCTATAATAGAGCAAATGGCAGCCGGATGCGTTCCTATAGTTTCGCGTAGCTTTGTACCGTGGTTTGAAATTGTAGATAAAGGGAAATATGGTTTTGGTTTTGACACAGTGGAAGAGCTCGCTTGCACGATTGATAAGGTATTAACAAATCAGGAGCTTTACAACACGATGCAGAGAGTAGCGATTAAAAGGGCTAAAGAGTTTGATGTTAAAGTGTTTGGTAACCGTCTCGTTGACATCATATCGAATTAGGTGATAGCTACGAGAGTTCATATATCTTGTTTGCAAAAATGGCTACCTGGAGCCCTTATGGTAACGTTTTTTGTTCTTTTTTTTGGTACCCCCTATGTTCTATCTGAAGGGTGGGCACGCTATTTCTACATGGATATTTCCGGCATTGGGGAGTATATGGATTTCTCTGCGAAACAAATCGCAGCAAGAAATATGTTCCCTTTATGGAACTCGATCAATTCCCAGCCAGCCGACTTTCCATTGCAATCTGTACTGTATGGTATAATTTTTTGGTTAACAGGGTCGGCTGAGCAAGTGATAAAGATTACTCAGGTATTGTTGGTGTACATGGCAGCGCTTTCGGCGTATCTTCTCGTAAGATGGTATACCAAAGACAGTATTGCCGGAGTAATAGGAGGACTACTTTTTGGGTTTTCTCCTTTCATGATGGCTACTATAACATTTAATCCCCCTATGTGGGGATGGGCCCTTTTGCCTTTAGGTTGCCTTCTTATCGAGCGGGTGTTGACCCGAGCTAGCATTGCAAGTATCTTTTCGGCTGGAATTGTGCTATCTTTCACGTTGCAGGCATTTCCTGAAAACGGAGCCTTGCTAGGGTTTGTTTACCTAATCGTTTTAGGGTTCAGAGTTATTATTCCTCTCGAACAGAAAGAGGGGGAAAAGTTTGTTCGACGATTAGGAGTCGGTATTGGAATCTTGCTGGTTACTGGTGCGCTGTTTGCAGGTTTCAGTCCACTTTCGTACCTTCGTTCACGAACTTACCCAGAGCCATTTGAATCCCCGATTTTAAGCTATCAGTCTCAGAATGTATTTGTATTTTCAAATACGATGCTCGAAGCATTTATGACATTACACGTCGAGGCATACAGTTGGCTTTCAAGTTATGAGGGCTTTCAATTATCTCTTGCATATAAGTTGGGTTCGATATTGCTAAGCATATTATTCGCATTATCACTCCTTCTAACCTTCCGAACGTATGGAAGGATAATCCTTCCCTATACTTTAGTTTCAACTCTATCACTTGCAACCAGCACTGGACCTCGGGGGTTGTATGTTTGGAATTTGCTGAAAAGTACTGTGCCATATTTTGAACGTATAAACGAACCGACTCGCTTCCTTATTGGAGCGACGCTTGGATTTTCCATCGTAATTGGAGTAGGGGTTGCCTGGTTGTTGTCTAAGGAAAGAACCCGAATTGTAAAAGGGATCGAAGCTCATATAACTTTATCAAAAAAAGAAGGCAGTCTGAGGCTTAGGCAAATCATTGCAGGGTCTGTTCTCTTTGTAACTCTGTGTTACACGGTTTTTCCTGCTATACAAACGTGGAATGTTTTCACTACAGTACCAGCTCCAGGAAATATCGCAACATCACAAAGGGTTTCGAGGGATATTGGTTCAGAGTATAGAATGCTTGATAGCGCATCTTCCCTCGGTCAGGCCAACATATACAGCTACGGAACTGCAAACTATTGGAACTATTACGACACCACACAAAGGTATGGTGATAGACCTTACTTCCCTTATTTACTCGGCCAGCTCGGGTATAGGCATGCTTTGTATTCTCCCAGTGTTTTCTTCAGCCCCTATACAGGACCAATCCACTTTAACTCCGTGCTCTCACAGCCCGATAAGGTTTCTGAGTTCTTGATCTACCCAGACACTACTAATTCTAGCTTCATCTTGGATCCATACAGGGTGACTTTCAAAGATCTCAAGGACTTAAAGGGTGGCAATTGGTCATCCGTAGAGATAAGCTCGGCTATTGATAGCAATTGTATTTTATATCTTAGTTTCGACGAGAACACGGGAAGCATAGCCCACGACTCGAGCGACGGAAAAAACGACGGCACTTTAAAACCTGATTTCGCAAACGGCAACAGCCCTCAGTGGCTTTCCGGGGAAAGTGCAAAAAAAGGATCAGCGTTAAGCTTTGACGGCGTGGACGACTACGTAGAGGTGCCATACCGTCCCTCGTTGGGTCTTAAAGGCCCCCTCACGGTGGAAGTATGGACGAAATTGGACAAAGTTGGTGGTTATACTGGATTTTGGGTCACGAACTACAACAACAATTATGGGGGTTATTCTCTTTTGATTAGAAATGACGGAAAAGCATACTTTTACATTGGGCATGATAAAGGAAACCATAATCAAGCCTACACATCAGATGTTCTTGAAGTTGGTCAATGGTATCATTTGGTAGGAACATGGGATGGGTCAATGATTAGGATTTATGTTAATGGGGAAGAGAAAGGCAGTGCTCCGCAAGATTCTTTGCTCGATACTGAACTTCCCGTTTCCATAGGAATTAAAGGAGTAGACAAGACAGGTGCTTTGCCTGGAATAATCGACGAAGTCCGCATCTTTAATCGAGCCCTTTCCTCAGACGAGATAAAGCTACGCTATATTTTGGGGGAGACAAAACTCTTCAATCCTAATATCAGCGTTCAAAACGATATTCTAACTCTCACTGCTGAGGCTCATGGCGACGTTGGAAGAACCTTCTTCGTCCGTACTTTGGAAGAACCAGCAAAAGGAGAGTTTATTCTGCTAACTTTTAGAAATGGGGGATACACTTCGAGATTGAGCCTGTTCGTTAAGGATTCTTCAAGTTGGTTAATGTTGGACACGCTTTTAGATACGCTATGGGGTTGTTCGATCGGCTCGCCATCGTTGTCGCAGGAATTTAGCACCGACTACGTTACGTACCTACTTCCACTGAGGAAGATCGAAAATGAAACGTCTGGTCTTTACCAGGCGAAGGTGAACGATCTCAAAATAACGAAGATAATGCTGGCATTAGCCAATCCATACAGAGGATACTTCGGACCCCTTCGGGTTGACATTAAAGAAATAAAGCTAGTGACCATTAACCCAATCATTTCTGAAGGTGCGGATCCGATATTAAGATTTCTAGGTGGCAAAGGAAAGGGAACAAGCGTGCAAATCGGGGGTGCATTTCGTCAATCAACTGGATTTGTGAAAGTAGTTATGCCAGAGCCGCTGATCCCTTTAAACAGCAGATATTTAGCAATCAGGGGCGGTGTAACTGATAATAAATCGGTGCTAACAGTTCAAGTTGACTATAGCGATGGAACCAGAACGAAACTAGATATAAGACAACTAAACATCCCCCAGTATTTTGAACACAGGATCGAGCTTTTGCCCAACAAGCGTGTATTAAACGTCACTCTTATAATTCGAGGAACTCCTGGCTACCATTTTGCGGAAATAATCGACTCCGAGGTGTATCTATATGAGATTCGCTACGCAAAGCCAGAAATATGGGCCGCCTCAGGCATGTATGTAGTTGGCGGGCCAAACGCCTATGCTTATCTTGATCTGCCGGGACTTCAAACTTTGGATCTCGTTCCAATCTTCTCTGGGTTGAATCCGTTAAGAACAACCGACCTCGTAAGATACGCGGCGTTCATGTTCTACAACAGTGATCTCAAAGATCTTGCCGTGTTATTAGCTAACAATAAAACCGTAATACAACTCTGGCAACATGTGGATGACAACTGGACCATACATAAAAATTTCCTCGCACGCCAATACAGTAGCCAGGTACAAAACACGGCTTTTGGACAGTTCGTGCTGTCTAAATATGCCGTCGAAACACAATCCGATTCACCCTTAAGAGTGCCGATCCAATTGAATCGGTCAGGAAAGTATCACGTGTTATTACGTGTTATGGGCTTGAGTATGTCTACACAACCATTTTATATTGGTATAGAGATTGACGGCGAGGTTGTAACAAAGCGCATCCAGCATAACCGGTTTGTGACAGTTGATATTGGTAGCTGGGAGCTTGCTGAGGGCACACGTTCAGTAAGTATCTGGAAAATAAGCGAGGGAAGAATATTAGGTGATTATGTTGCATTTATACCAGAAGATATTTGGCAAAGATCCTTGACAAACGCAGAGAATCTATTTGATAACTACAACGGGACACTACTGTTCCTCTATGGTTCGTTTACCTATAACTACTGTACCGCTAATCAAAAGTGGCTGACTCTTCCCTACCAGCTCGAAGAGAGCTCTTTACAATTACCACCAGGAGGGTCGGCGAACTATAATCTTACCATTCCTCAGCCGGGGAGTTATACTCCTTTCATTCATTTAGTTGTAGCTGACGCAATCGTCGAACTTCGCGTTTATGACGAAAGCAGCCTTATTGCTCAAGCGAATCTGACTAAGCGAAGCAAAATTGATGCATGGAATGTATGGGAATATAGGACAGGGGGAAATATTTATCTTGCCAAGGGGTCGTATCAATTAACATTGACTAACAAAGGTCCCTCCTTTATCATATCTGATCTATACGGTTTTGTTAAGATTAGCAACGAAAGTGGTGAAACGAAATCAATAACATTCTCACGCTACAGTTCCGATCATGTGTCAGTTAACGGAGTCGGGCAGAACTTTTACATTGTATTTGGTCAGGTTTATAACGATGGTTGGTCCGCGCGCCAAGGAGGTAAAGCCTTGGAACATCTTCGTGGATTCTTTTTCTTGAACACGTTCTATGTTGACAAGCTTGACAGAGGAACCAGTATCGATATTACTTACTCTGATAAGCTTATCCGTAACCTTATAGTTGTTTCTGAGGTTACCTTTTTTATATTTGTAGGAGTGTTGATAGCTACTACCTGTGTGAAAAAGAGAATCAAGAAAATTCTTCAAGCAGGAACCAAAACTATTTGTAAAAGCAGGCAGGGGTTAGTGACATAAGCCGCTTAACCACATAGAGTATATCAGCTAACGAGCGTGCTGGAGATTGACTATTATTAAGGTTGTAATCACTGCTGCTGGTTTGGGTACAAGGCTTCTTCCTATGAGTAAGGAGCTACCCAAGGAGATGCTTCCAATATTCGTTGGAAGTGTTAATGGAGTCGCCTTGAAGCCTCTTCTGCAAGCACTCTTCGAGCAGCTTTACTTCTTCGGCTTCAGAGAATTCTGTTTCGTTGTAGGGAGAGGTAAGAGGTCGATCGAAGACCACTTCACACCGGACTGGAGCTTTGTTAAAGCCCTCAACAATAGGAGTAAGTCAAACCTAGTGAAGGATCTTGAAAACTTCTACAAAATGATCGAGGATTCGAAGATAGTGTTTGTCAACCAACCCGAGCCTAGGGGCTTCGGTCACGCTGTCTTGATGGCCAAGCCCTTTATAGGTCAAGAACCCTTCATGGTTTGTGCCGGAGACACCTACATACTCACAGGATACGACAGCTTCCTCAGGAGGATGTGTGAAGCATTCTCTAATAAAGCCGAGGCAGTCTTGCTCATTCAAGAGGTTCAAGACCCGAGGCAGTACGGTGTCGCGGTGGCCGAAAAGAGCTTGGGCAACGTGTTTAAAGTTGTCAGGGTTGTTGAGAAGCCCGAAAGACCGCCATCAAAACTCGCCATAATGCCCTTCTACATATTTAACTCAGATATAATCAGAGTCCTAGAGGGTTTGAAGCCTGGTGTGGGCGGCGAAATCCAGCTCACAGACGCTATCCAAAAGCTCATAGATAACGGGCGGGAAGTCATAGGCGTGCCGCTTAGAGACGATGAGCTGAGACTCGACATAGGCACACCCGAAACCTACTGGGAAGCCATCAAAACATCCTACAACTACTTTAGGCGCAGTAAAGATGGATAAGGTCACTTAAATTCTGATGGCGAGATAGAAGCCTTCATCAAAGGGGTTGACATGAGCACCATCAAAGACAGAAGAGTCTTGATCACAGGTGGAGCCGGCTTTATCGGAAGCTGGCTTGCCGAAGCATTGACAACACTCGGCGCTAAAGTAACGGTGCTCGACAACCTATCAACAGGAAGCCCAAAAAACATCGAGCACCTACTACACCTACCAAACTTCAGATTTCTGAGTGGCGATGTATCAAACCTCAATGTTGAAGAGAAGTATGATCTTTTGGTTCACGCCGCTAGCCTCCCAGCACCAGACCTCTACGTCGAAAAACCAGTTGAAACCATGCTAACCAACAGCCTAGGAACCCTAAACATCCTAGAAGCCTCAAGAAAACACAGCAGCACAGTCCTCTACACATCAACGTCAGAAGTCTACGGTGATGCCGAAGTAATACCAACACCAGAAAGCTACTGGGGTAGGGTTAACCCCATAGGCATCAGATCCCCATACGACGAGTCGAAGAGGTTTGGGGAAGCCC
>Ga0080004_1112883_pt1 | contig 19071 bp, 23 predicted proteins | sample WasSprMetagenome_FD_69207 | JGI IMG/M metagenome (GOLD analysis project Ga0080004, IMG submission 69207) | Sulfidic aquatic microbial communities from Washburn Spring, Yellowstone National Park, USA - WS (SPADES assembly) (version 2) | ecosystem: Environmental > Aquatic > Thermal springs > Hot...
ACCCGTTAGACTCTTGCTTGAAAGTAGAACACACCGGCCATCGAATATATTAGGATAAGTGCTGGAAATATAGATGTTAGCTCGTAGACCTTAATGCAGGTTGCAGTGGAGGCATATTCAGCGTAACCATAAGATGTATGAAGTGTGGAGCTATACTAGAGGTTTTGTAGGTGGTTTCCTTGAAGTATTACAGCCAGACATCCCTAGATGAATACTATACATTAGATGAGCATCTGGAAGAGGAGGATGTAAAGGTTGAAGAAGAGACTGATACTAAGCCTAGTAAGTGTAACTACTTCGTCTTGAAGAGTATGAAGAAGTATATCTTCCATCCAGGGTCAATATTCCTATATTTCAAGGATGGAAAGCTGAAGGTTCTAGCGGATATAGACCATGTATATCATAAGTGTAGGGATGGATTGATAGATAATTAAGGAGAATAGTGTACGGCGATGTTGAGAACCTGCCAGAGGAAAAAGAGGGCATGGTATATGTTGTTTCAACTTTTGTAACGCTTGCATTACGGGAGAAACGGATTGAAAGGAGAGACTTGTTATCGCCTGATACAAATGTGGATAGTGTAATACGAGATAGTTCGGGTAGGGTTTTGGGGAGTTAAATATCTACAGACGGTGTGGTGATGGGATGAAGAGTATCAGGGAGGAGATTCGTAGGTTCATCAGAGATGGGTTGGAGAGTAAGAGTACTATTTAAAGAGGTAAAGAATGCTGAGATTTATATAGAAGATTTCATTGGATATTTGGGGAGTGTTAATCTAGGAGGTTTAGGTAGGAGAGCTCTAGCCGACACTAATAGATATAAGGGGGATTGGAAATTCGGTATGGTATTAGTAGAAGATGGTGAATTCGTCATACCAGGTCAATGGGTATGCGTTGCTGAAGAATATTCTCCAGGATTAAACGTAAAGATAGCAAGAGGAAATATAATTGTTTCAACTAGGGTTGGGTTCGTCAGTTATGATAAGAGTAATAGAATAGTTCATGTTCGTCCAGTAAAATCTATTGAAGGCATAAGTCTAGGAGATCAAGTTCTTGTTGAAGTTAAAGATGTTCAAGAGAAGACAGCTGTAGTCGAGATACTCGCTGTTAATAGGAGGCCCATAAAACATAAGAGGACTGCTGTTATACTCCCCGACCTGAAGACTAGGCAAGACCTTAATGAATGTATAGGAGTAGGAGACCTAGTAATCGGGCATGTAGTTACATTATTCTCAGGCGTAATAGGGTTAAGTATATGGAAGAATGAGCTAGGATCAGTCCTACCAATGTGTAGTAGATGTGGAAGACCACTAAAGAAGAAAGACAAAGCCTTGATCTGTCTTAAGTGTGGAAATAAAGAAAAACGTAAAATGGCATCTATCGATACATCAACTCTAAGTGAATGGGTATTTGGCAGGAGCTTGGCAAGATAGAATGATCTAGTCTAAGAAAACATTGATATACTGTATAAGTAAAAGAGATCTTATAAATAGGGAGGACCTCAGCCGTTGGAGACTGATTATTAAAGAACTGGGAATTCCTTAGGGTTAAAGGTTAACCCTATAGTTAAAATCATTCTATGATGCATCTAATCATGTGCAGTTGAGGATAGTAGCGGGGTGAAAGAGACTGGAGTTAAGATTGTTTATAACGGCTTACCCGTAATGGTTATCGGTGGATTTAATAATATTGAGGGTTTTGAGAGGATGAACTGGTATATGCAGGCTGTAGATTAAGAGACGGTAATGGGAGCTGTCAAAGGGGGGTGAGGGAATAATCCTTACATCGGATACAGTCATTATATTTGATGGGTGTAGGTGTTCTAATGAGAAATAAGAGAAAATCATAGTTGAAGAAACGGAAATTAACCGTTTGATTGAGAAGAGAGAGTCGGAGCTTTGTCTGGAAGAAAAACAGAAACTACACAACTATTGGTACGAGAGGGGGTGTAGATATTGTAAGCTAAAAGGAAGCCGTCAGCAACTAAACCTTTACAGATGTAGTATTTTTGGTGAACATGTGTAAAATTTTAGAAATGTTAAGGTTATAGGTGTTAAGTATCTCTAGACGGTGTGGTGATTGGATGGGGGTTAAGAGTATTAGGGAGGGGATTACCAAGTTTGTTAGGGATGCCTTGGAGAGTAGGGATGTTGTTCAGGAGATAAAGACTGTTGAGATTCATATAGAAGAGTTTATTGAATATTTTGAAGAATGCTGGTCTAGGGGGGTTGGTGGGAGAGGTTTGCTCGATCCTAATGGATATGAGGGGAATTGGAGATTTGATATGGTATTATGACCATGAAGGAAGGTTGTATCTTAGAAGCCTCCGACAAGTACAAATACTGTAGCCGTACACCACTATATATTCAACCCCTTATTTTTCGTATTTCCCTCTTTTTATATCTCTCTAATGATTTATGATGGTTGGGTGTTGTTTTGATGGATGCCTTGGTCAGCCTAGATAAATACGGGTTGCGGGTTGCAAGGTTATAGGGTATTACTGTGATAGACACACGGCATACTTGGCGATCCTGCCAGCCGGATAATACCTTTATGTGCTATATCTGGAGAACAGCTTCCCCACCTCATTATCTAATATCAAAACTTATAACAAGAAAAGGTAAAGTTAAGTAAAAGTTGACAGGATCGCTAAGCCAGCCGCAACATTCTTATTTAAGAGCATGGAAGATTATCATCTGGAAGTGGAGCTTAGAATACTTCGGATAGGAGATGATTTCCTAGAAATAGAAGCTGTAGATGAAGATCCATCGATTCTTGATTCATTGGCTGAAATTCTCCAGAAGATAGATGGAGTAGAATATGCAGGAATAGCTATAGAGCATCCATTAACCATGAAAACTATACTGAGAGTAATGACAAACAAGCAGAAAATAAAATCCAAGGACGCATTAATTAAAGCTCTAAATGAACTATCTACAATCGTAGATGAACTTGCCGAGAAAGTAAAACAATTATAAGAGGAAAGTCATGTATGAAGAGGATACGTAACAGACTCATTACTTTATTCCCAAGCTTAGAATATGGCCTAACAGTTCTACAAAAAGTATTCATTAAATAATGAATTTTAACCTTGATCTTTCTAAACTCTCGGAGGAGAGCCTAGTATGTTAATATATTCATGTTTGAAGATTATTATCTGGAAGTGGAGGTTAGAAGACTCCGGACAGGTATCGAGGGCTTCGATAAACTAATTGAGGGAGGAGTACCTGAGGGTTTCTTTGTAGCCGTAACGGGAGAGCCAGGGTGCGGAAAGACAATCTTTGCAGTACATTTTATTCACCAAGGAGTCCTCGATAACGATAAATCAATATATGTAACTACAGAGGAGAGTAGAGAATCAATAATAAAGCAGGCTTCTCAATTCAATATAGATTTTGAGAAATCAATAGAGGAAGGTAAGCTGATAATCATTGATTCTCTAATGGGTAGAGATGATAGATGGAGTTTACAGAGCCTAGACCTTGAAGCATTGGTTGGAAAGATTATTGAAGCTAAGAAAGAGCTTGGATATGGTAGAGCAAGAGTAGCAGTAGACTCGATAAGCGCATTCTGGCTCGATAAACCAGCCATGGCTAGAAGATACTCGTACTATGTTAAGAAAGTATTAATGAAGTGGGATTTTACAACTCTTGCAATAAGTCAGTACGCTATTACAACCTCCCTATCCTACGATCAACCTATGTTGTTAAGAATAAATGGAGAGGCTCAGACCATGCCAATAGGCGTATTGGTAAACCAGCTAATGCATAATCCTCGCATAGAGAACATAGAAGTTGCCTGCCTTGATTGGAGAGATTTTAAGATAAAGTGGGTTCAACCATATGCTGGGATAAAACATGTATATACCGGGCCACTATACAGGGTAAGATTAGAAGATGGAAGAGAAGTATCTGTAACAAGAGATCATAGCTTGTTTGTTGTTAGAGATGGTAGGATAAAATGTATTCCAACGAGTGAGATAAGTATAGGAGAGTACATCTTAGCACCAGTTAGACAAATTGAGGATAGTATAGTGGGTAATAGACTAGGCTACCTACAATATACTAAAACTTGCAGAGGCGAGGCTATCCTTCATAAATTCATGAAAGACCGAATTAGGGAAGGCGGGCATATAGGTGATGTAATAGTATTAAGAATTGAAGATATAGAGATAAAAAATGTTATAGATGCTGACGTGTATGATGTATCTATATTGAATTTAGAGAATTTCATCGCAGGCATTGGTGGAGTGATCTGCCACAATTCTGAGGCTTTTGGATTCGGTATAGAGCATATTGCTGATGGCATAATCAGGTTTAGAAGAAGCATTAAGTCTGGAGAATTAAAAAGATATGTTCTAATAGAGAAGATGAGACAGACAAACCATAGCAGATATCTACATGAGATAGATATTGTTCCAGGTAAAGGATTGGTTATAGTGGGACCTGTAGAGAGGAGGAGAGAAGATTTCAGCCTCCCAAGAGAGGTTTCAAGGAAAATAATCGAATCTAGGAAGAAGACAGAAGAAGAGATTCCTTAAGGAGCATAGGATATTGAGGCACTTTCATCCCCTTCACTTTACATTGTGCTCTAACGAATAAATATGATAATCTCTCCACCATATTCAAACGGTATTATAGTATTTTAGCTTCTTAAGCTCTAACTTTCTCTTTGGTAGAAGTCATAACTTCATTGAGTACATGGCTACCGTATAGTACTCGCCGCATCTTCAGATGAGGAGATTCCACTTTTTGGATCTAATTGGCCTGAAAAATTTTACATATTCCGTTGGAGGCTTAAAATTCTACGTTCCGTGATATAATAACTTGAGAAGGCATCTTTTACACTACTATCCCTCTATACAGATCATCTATATTAGATTGCTTGTAAAGTTGCATTTCATTGGATAAGAGTTTGGTGAGCTCTTACTTTTGGCGGAGATGGAATATATTGAGATTGTCGGAGGAAGGTATGGTTTATCCCGTGATGAATATACATCATCTCTATAATTGAAGAATGACTTACGTTACTTTTATTCTAAGACTTTCTCAGTACATACTCTTAAACATTTATTTCCTGTTAAATAAGTTCAAATACTTTTCAGTATTTAATATCTTTGATGGATAAGTGCAGTAGATGTAAGACTGAGGAAAAGCCGTTATTTAGATTAAGTAATTCAAACGTGCTAGTATGTTCTTCATGTTTTATGAATTATTATGAGAAGAAGGTTAAGAATACTGTGTTAAAGTATGGGATGCTTAATGGTGTAAGGAAGCTTGCATTGGCTGTCTCGGGAGGGAAAGATAGCATGGCTTTAGCAAGAGTCTTCCTAGAAGTATTTCCTTCTATCAAGTTCACGGTCATACATTTGAATCTAGGGATACCCGACTACTCAGATGAGTGTCAAGAGATAGTAGAAAAGTTTTGTAAAGAGAACTCTATAGAACTCTTACTGTACGACTTGAAGAAGCATAACGGCTACTCTATATATGATTTCGGAAATATAAAATCTAAAAAAAGAGTGTGTGGGGTGTGCGGTACTGTTAAAAGATATCTTATGAATAAGATTGCATATGAGAATGGCTTCGATACTATAGCTACGGGCCATAATCTCGACGATATAGTTGAGATGCTATTTAATCTATACATTAATGGGAGCATAGAAGAACTAGTAAGAATAAAGCCTGTTTCAAGTAGTATGCATTCTAAGATCGTTAGAAAGATAAAACCATTAATAGAGACGATGGACAAGGAAGATTTATACTATGCAATTTCTAGGAACCTCAGTTATGTATCATCCGAGTGCCCTCTAGTAGAAGGCTCAGGGATGGTCGATAGAAAGAAATTGATTTTAAAGATTGAAGAAGAGATACCCAGCTTCAAGTACCTATTATTAAAAGCGCATATAAAGCGTTTCATACCTCTACTTGAAGAATACGTGTTACCACCTACCCTGAGAGAATGTGAAGATTGCGGTATGCCTTCAGTTAATACAGTATGTAGCTTCTGTAAATTATCTTCAAAGATATTGAGGCTGGTGGAAAATAATTGAGGTGGAAGAGAGAATTAGAGAAGAGGATCTTAACACGATTATCCAACGATTTAATAGATGTATTCTCATCCACCGGTATAAAGCCTATACATCTAACTATAACATCATTACTCTCAGCTCTTACATCCTCACTCATCTATTACTTCTCTAGAGACTCCGTCTACCTATACTTCATAGCGGGAGCATTATTTCTTCTATCTGGTTTTCTGGATGCATTAGATGGAGCATTAGCTAGGAAGAGGAATATGGAGAGTAAGAGTGGAGCATTCCTCGATTCAACTCTCGACAAGATTGGGGAGTCATCTATATTCATTGGAGTAGTAGCCTCCGGAGCAGTTACAGCTCTATGGGGTTCTCTAGCTCTATCTTCCTCAATCCTTGTTAGTTATACGAGATCTAGAGCTGAATCTCTTGGAGTCGACCTGAAAGGGGTAGGGTTAATGGAGAGAGCTGAAAGGATAATCCTAATATCGATTGCATCATTCTTAGAGCCATTCTTTAAAGGGATTATCAACCTAGCAATGATATTACTAACAATCTTATCTCTCTCCACACTTATCCACAGAATATTATATGTTAACAGAATCCTCAGTCATAAGCTTTCTTGAATATTATAGCTCCATCTTTAAACTCCAACTCATACACTTCGTTTACTTCTAATCTTATTCCGAGAAGCTCATATTCTTCTTCACTCAAGTATAATGTCATCTTAGGCTTAACCGGCTCCCTTATGTACGGCATCAACCCCAAATCTTGCAGGTGACCTAGCATATCTTGAAGCATCTGGTGAACCATGAAGGAGTCTTCGGTTAACCCTCGTGCTCCAACCTCTTTTACAACCTTCTTCTCTTCTACGAGTTCTATTATCTTGCCTCTTCTACCTGTTTCGGGATCACGCATACTTGAGATTCTATAGACTCTTACTAGAACCATTCTTCTATCTCACTCTTCAGTCTTAACCTCCTCTAGGTCTTCCAAGTATTTTCCATATTCATCAGAATCCATAAAGTCTTCATAGTTAACTTCCTCTGTGAGCTCTATTAAAGCTATCCAACCCTCACCGTATGGGTCTTCGTTTACTAGCTCTGGGCTATCTATCAACTTACTATTTACTTCTACTACTTTCCCAGTTACGGGTGAGTAAACATCTGCTGAAGCTTTAACAGACTCGATCGTAGCTAGAGTCTCATTCTGTTTAACTTTCTGTCCAACATTCGGGAGCTCTACAAATATGACTTCTCTGAGCTTCTTCTGAGCATAATCTGTTATCCCAACTCTAGCCTTATTCTTCTCAATCTTAACCCACTCATGCTCCCTAGTATAGTAGTAGCCTTCGGGGGTTTCATATTCTAACGACATCCGCTCAGCCTCCCCAAAAGGGATGAAGTCACCTCCCTATAAATATATACTCTACAGCTCCTAATCCTGTATTCTGCACCATAGAAGCAACATGCACAAAATATGAGATTAAAGACTTTGGAGTACAGTAGGCCGAGAAAAATAGAGCAAGATAACTCTATGTTTATTCTCGGAGTAATTCCGAGAGAGACTTGTATTCACCATGCTTATAATACTTTATACTTGTCTCGATGTGTACATGTAGCCCGAGATTCTCGAACAATCTTAAGAGTTCTGCTCCAGAAATCTTGTCTACCAGCTTCCCCTCCATGATCTTCTTAGCAAGTACTGTAACTATCTTTCTTGTTACCTCAGGGTAATCTCTCATAGCAGCTTCAAGAACTTCTACACCCCTATCAATTAGGCTCCCTCTAAAGACATTAAGATACTTATCAAATTCTTCCTCCTCTCTTGAAGATCTAAGATCACTTACAGGCTTAGAAGCAAGCATCTGCTTCATCTTCCTTAATCTTAGAAGCTTTAATTCAATGCTTTCATCCATACCTAACACTTAAACAGTAAATCCTTGGATTTAAGTTAATTGCTAAAAATCTTATATGTCGTAGGGAAAGAAAAATTTAGATGAGGTTGGAGGCAGCCCCTAGATGAGTTTATCATCTTCTCTTTAATGCTTCGTCAAGGTCGTATTCCATATCATTCTCCAATTCTTTTTTTGTACGCTTAGACTCAGACTCTCCAACTGCTTCAGACAGAGTTTTATCTATGTTTTTCTTTATTGGATTAGCTTTTCGATAGATTCTACTTATCCATTCTTCGTATCCTCCCCATTTGAATGGGCCGTATAGTCCCTGAGCGATATCTAATAAATCTCTTTGTGCTCCTCCAAGCCACATCTGTATAATCTTATAGTCACGGTAATATTTCTCAACATTCATCTCGAATGAGTATCCATATGAACCCATGAGTTCCATCGCTTTATTCGTACAGAACATTGCAACTTCTCCCGCAAACGATCTAGCAGAAGAAAACTTGGCGATCATGTGTGGAGACCATGGCTCACCGTAGACGTCGGGTTTGGAGGCCTGCCAAGTTACTGATAGATAGTACTGTCTAGCTAGATCCACCATCCTATACATCTGGGCGAGTATCGAGGCAAACAGTGATCTTTCTCTGACTGGTTTCCCAGCAATCATTCTATCCTTCGTCCAGTCCAGTGCTATTTCGAGTGCTGCAGTGGCTATTCCAGTGAGTCTCGCTGCTCCAGCAAGTCTACCTAAACCTATAACGTATCCATGTATAATCTTGGCTCCATCGCCATGCCTCGTATCTATCCTGTACTTTGCGGGCACCTCGACATTCTCATACCATATGTCTACGTTTTCGTCCGTCATACAGAAGCCGCACTTCTTATACGGTTCCCCGAAACTCATTCCCTTAGCATTATAAGGAACATAAACCATTCCAGCTGCTTCCTCACCCCTGGACGGGTCTTCTGACACTACAACCCAGTATCCTAAATGCCCTGCAAATATATCTGGCCATTTTTCACGCCATCTATCCCAATACTCTGGTTTAGCAGCGGGACCTGGCCATATCTTGTGTCCATTCAATACATATAGGTCGCCCCTCTTTTTTGCAATAACAACATTTAATGTTCTAAGCTCCAGTGATGGGTCTTCTATATTAGCTCCCCCCTCAGGCTCAGTAATACATACGCATGCAATATACGGGACTTTCGCTGTTAGCTTTGGAGCAAACTCTTCTAATAGGTCTCTCCTAATATTGACACGATTGTACATAAAAGATACTATCCAATGGATTTTACCTACAAGAGTGCTTAAGCCTGGATCTCCTCTCGATAATTCTTCATTTATCATCTGCCGTACTATTGGTGAGAGACCGAGCCCTCCATATTCTGCTGGGAGGTTAGCCATCGTTAATCCGAGTTTATGGCATCTGTAATATAGTTCATACAATGTTTTGTGAGCGTGTTCTTCATCTCTATGCCACCCACCTTCAAGGTCCTGCCTCCTAGGGAAAACCTCTTTTTCAGTAAACTCTCTTATACTCTTAGCCACCAGTATTTCTTCATCGGTGCAGAAACATCTAGGATACTTATGCTCAGGCTCAAGAAGTAGATACATAATTCATTCCTCGGAAAGCAACTTGAGCCACAGGTTCTTAAAGTTTCACGGCCTATATGCAGAGAAAAATATTATATAATTCCTAGCTGGATAGTTTATGAGGTTGGAATATGGGTATTAAGAGTATCTACCTTCTAGATTTCGGGATACTCTCAGGAGAGCTTGGGTGGTTTATCCCGGACCCTGCTGGATGGACGGAGAGCGTCGTTGAGAAGAAGCCTAAGATCCCCGTGTGGACTGACATCCCGGTAACTGGTGCTGTAATCGAACATTCAGATGGAATAGTATTGATGGATACAGGTAGTCATCCCGAAGCAAAGAAGGTTTGGGGGCCTGTCTGGGAAGTATTCCCGATGACGAAATTCACCGATGAAAATAGATTGGAGAACCAGCTAAAACTTATTGGGCTGAAACCTGAAGACATAACTTACGTAGTCTTCACACACCTTCATCTAGACCATGCGGGCCAAGCATACATCTTTAAAGATCTTAAAACACCTTTAATCGCACATAAGAAAGAACTAATGTGGGCAACATACTTAATGTATCTTGGGAAAGCAGGTGCTTACCAGCCTGTTGACCTCGAGGCATTAAAAGGAGGGGCATGGTTTACTTTTGAAGGAGAGGCATTCGAGCTTCTCCCGGGGATAGATTTATTGTTTGTTGGAGGCCATACTCCTGGAAGCATAATAATAAAAGCTACGACTGAAGCTGGCAACAACTATCTCTTTACGGGAGACTTCGTCCATCTACCCGAGGAATTGGAGAGAGAATCGAAAGGTTGGCTGCTTGGAGATGTAGATGAATATATTACTGGCTTAAGGAAGATAAAACTGATTGCTAGAAGACCTAGAACGAGCCTTGTCATAAGCCATGACCCGAAGCTTTGGGAGAAATATCCTAAGGCACCTAAAGCCCTTAAGTAGCTGAAGTAGGCTCAGGGAGAGGTAAAAATGTCGTTTTTCACCTATACCTCGCCCAACGACACCGTATTCACTATTAGGAACGTTCAGGTAAAGTTTGGGGAAGGAGTTAGCTCAGAAGTAGGGTATGAGGCGAGGAGACTAGGTATCAAGAAAGCATTAATAGTTACAGATAAGAATCTCAACGAGAATACTAAGTGGCCTTCCATAATAGAAGAATTTCTTGAGGGTGAAGGCATTAAATCTGATATATTCGATGGAACACATATAGAACCAATAGATACTGAAGTCATTAAAGCAATAGAATTTGCCAAAAATAAGGATTACGATGGGTTCATAGCGGTTGGAGGCGGGTCATCCATCGATACAGGTAAGATGATAAACCTCTACACCACTTATCCTACCACAGACTTCAAAGATTATATCGCTCCTCCAACTGGAGGCGGTAAACCAGTTCCAGGACCTATTAAACCATTAATATGCATCCCTACTACTGCGGGAACCGGAAGCGAGAACACTCCAGTAGCAATAGTTGACCTAACTAAGGAGAAGCTGAAAGTAGGGATCTCGAATCCCTATCTCCTACCTTCTTATGCTCTACTGGATCCAGTCCTCACCGTAACGCTCTCTCCTTACTATACTGCATCAACGGGGATAGATGCATTAATGCACTGCATTGAATGTTATACTGCCATCCCTTATAATTGTAGACCGAGACCGCCTTCACCAGATAAGAGACCAGTGTACATAGGCTCGAACCCTGTCTCAGATCTATTTGTTGAAAAAGCAACGGAGCTTATTGGAAAATACTTGAGGAGAGCATACTATAATCCACATGACTTGGAAGCTAGAAGAAATATGCTTCTAGCCGCACATCTAGGTGGAGCATTTGGAAACGCTGGGGTACATATATCTCACGCTCTGGCATACCCTATCGCTGGTAGAAGGCATGAACTCCCACATGGTATCACCGTAGCCGTCACAGGACCAGCAATGCTCGAATTCATCGAGCCGATAGTCCCTGATAAACTCGCAAGGATCGCTCAACTATTAGGTGAGAAGACTGAGGGGTTAACGATAAGGGAGGCTGCGGCGCTCGCTAAAGAAGCATTGATAAAACTAATGAAGGATGTCAATCTGCCGTCAGGTATAAGTGAGTTCGGTTTTGAAGAAAAAGATCTAAAAGAGCTCTCCGAGGGAGCTATACTACAGCAGAGGTTACTAGCCGTCAGCCCTAGACCTGTCAATGTACAAGAGATAATCGAGATATACCGGAAAAGCTTACATAACTGGTAAAAACGGTAACATACCCAACCCCTAACATTTTTTTAAATAATCAGGCAGAAATAAATAATAGCTGGGGCTACTTATGGATGAGAAAACCGATGGATAATTATTTCAACAAGGTATCCAGAAAGGATGTAGAATTCTTAGAGAAACTTCTTGGAACCAGAAATACGTCAACTAGTGAAGAGGAACTAGTAGCTAACTCAGTTGATGCTTACCCTGGAGGATTCCATAAGCCTGAGATAGTAGTTTGGCCCGAATCCTCTGGGCAAGTAACAGAAGTATTGAGGTATGCTTATGAGAGGAGGATACCGGTTTACCCAAAAGGTGGAGGGACAGGTCTAACTGGGACTGTACCCATGTATGGTGGCATACTTCTAAGCCTTCTTAAGATGAGTAAGATAATAGAAGTTTACGAAGAAGATATGCAGGTTAGGGTTCAGCCGGGGGTAATCTATGATAGATTAAATAAAGAACTTGAAAAATATGGTTTATTCTTCCCTCCCGACCCTTCAAGTGGCTCATGGTGTACGATCGGGGGGATGGTTGCATCTAATTCATCGGGGTTAAAAGCAGTTAAGTATGGGACGACTAGAGAATACGTGCTGGGGCTGGAGGTGGGGCTTCCAGATGGTAGGATTATCAGGATTGGCAGTAGAACATTCAAGTATTCAACAGGTTTTGACCTATTGAGGATGATGATAGGCTCTCAGGGGACTCTAGGCGTATTCACAGAGATAACTCTTAGACTTAAGAATCTACCTGAATACTTCCGAACAGCCATAGCTTTCTTCCCCTCAGTCGAGTCTGCAGTAAAGGCGGTATACCAGATAGTTAGAAGAGGCTTAGACGTAGCTGCAATAGAATTCATGGATGAGAAAATGATGAAGGCTGTTGCAGAATATAAGAAAATAGATTTTCCCGAATCTCAAGCGATGCTGCTAGTTGAGGCCCATGGGAGTAAAATGGCGGCTTCTGAGACTATGGAGAAATGCATCCACGTACTAGAAGAAAACAAGCCTATCGAAGTAAGAGTAGCCAGGGATGTAGAAGAGAGAGAGAAGTTCTGGGCGGCGAGAAAAGGAGCGTATCCCGCAACTCTTAGGCTTGGGAGATACATGATTATAAGTGATATTGTTGTCCCTCTTTCTAAATTATATGATGCGGTTCAGAAGTCTTACGAGTTGGGGAGGAAATACGGAGTCCAGGCATCCGTTATAGGTCATTTCGGAGATGGTAATCTCCACGTACATTGGTCAGCTGGAAACGATAGAGGTAAGGTAGAAGACCTCCACAGGGCAAACGACGAGCTCGCAGGATGGGCCATAGATGTTGGCGGAGCAGTATCTGGAGAACACGGCATAGGTACCGAGAAGAAGAAGTTTGTAAAACAACAGTTTAGAGAAGCTTTTGACTTAATGCTGAAGATAAAGAAGCTGGTAGATCCTAAATGTATATTATCGCCGGGAATAATATTCAATCTAGAAGAAGTAATCCAGTAACTGTGGAGGCAGATGACTCTACCTGAACCATCAGAGATAGAGAGGAAGCTTGGAGAATACTTAGAAGATGTATGGAAATGTATCAGGTGCGGCTTCTGTAATAGTGTGTGTCCTACATCCAACACATCCCGCTCTTACATGTCTTCACTGACCTCACGTGGAAGATTAATACTTCTCCAAGCCTACTTCTCAAACATTCTAGGTAAATCCCTCAGAGATGAAGAAATACAGGAATTAATGGAGTACTGTTTTGGGTGTAGGAGATGCATCGAGATCTGCCCGGCTGGAGTTAGAATACCAAACTTAATCTGGAGAGTAAAACAGCTTAACGAGAAACCTAGATATCTAAGAAAGCTTATTCTTGCCCACTATGGTGGATTATTAAGGCTTTTTTCAAAGTTTCCAAGATCATCCAATCTACTTCTACATTCAGATCTAGGAAAAATATTACTAGAGTTAGCAGTTGGAATAAGTAGAAAAATAGATTTTCCGAGTTTCAATCACAGTCTAGAAGAATGGATTAATAAGAGGGGGGAAAGCAATGGTTCTAGAGGAAGGTTAGCCTACTTCATAGACGTATTCACGAATTATCATGAAGTAGAGCTAGGGAAAGAGATAGTCGAGTTTGTTGAAAAGCTTGGATACGCCGTTGTAGCCCCACCACAGAGAGAAGCTGGAACACTTCTCCTCGAAGAAGGATTAATAGAAGAAGCCCGTAGAGTAGCGAAAGAAAATGTTGAAAGCCTCTACGATACAGCTCGGGGGGGAGCCAAGATATTGACTAGCTCTCCAGCAGCATATCTTGCATTAAAGAAAGACTATCCTGAGCTTCTCGGGGACACTAAGTCGAGAATAGTATCTGAGAGTACAATAGATATAATTCAATTATTGTTAAATGAATATGAAGAAGCCAGGATAGATTTCGACATGTCATCACATGACCGACTAGCTTATCATCATAGTTGTTTCACGAAAGCTTCCGGATTGACTAAAGATATAAGGCGGGTCTTAATCCTAGCTGGATATAATCTGGAGGAACTAGATGTATGTTGTGGTATCGGTGGAATATGGGGGATGAATAAAAAACATTACCATATATCTTTGGAGATCGGCCTAGACCTGTTTAATGAATTGAGGAGGATTAATCTACCAGTGGCTTCTCAGAGTGAGACCTGTAGAATCCAGATAAAGAACAACGCCTTGGTAGACGTCAGGCATCCATTCTCATTTATCGTTGATAGAGTAAAGATCAAGAAGGAGTAAACCATCTACGCCTCCATAATACTGATAGCATGAGAGTTATGGTGAGAGCGATTAGCAGGACCACAATAATAATCCAGAGACAATACGTATTTTCATTTTCCCTAGGTTTATCTTTTAAGATCTCGTACGTAGGTTCTTCACCGTCAAAAACTCTAAATTAACGCTACCCATCACCTAAATATCCTCAATCTTCACTATGTTGGTCTAACGCTTATCCTTACTCTTCTAAGCCTGACGTCGGGGCCTCCAAACCAGACGGGTATAGCTTGCATAGGCTCACTTTTACCACAGTATCCAGCTCTAAAGAATAGTTTCTTCCCAATAGCATCTATTGAAGAGTAGAAGTCTCTGGTTGTAATTTCTAATACGGGGTTCCTCACAGGTTCGACGATGTCTCCATTAACTATCTTATACGCTTCTACACCTACATATCTTTGATTCCATCTCTTATCATCGATATTCCATTCCTGATTCGACTCAATATATACCCCAAGCTGAATATCTTCTATTAATTCTTGGAAGCTGTAGTCTCCAGGCTTCATATAGGTGTTAGCCATACGGATTATCGGCTCACGATCATACTGGCTTGCTCTCGCAGAACCATTACTCTCAACATTAAAGACTTTCGCAGTTTCTCTATTATGCAGTAGCTCGTTTATGAAACCATTCCTAATCAAGGTCCTTTCCCGTGCTTCTACCCCTTCTTCATCATATAGATAGAATCCAAACGATCCCGGAATCCTAGGATCATCAACAACAGTTACTATTTCTGAGCCTATCTTCTCACCGATCATGCTAGGCTTAATGTATGTTTCACCAGCTTGTGCAGCTTCTCTACCTAGGACTCTATCAGCTTCACTTGGATGACCTGCAGATTCATGACATATCAATCCAACAACTTCTGAACCAATTACTACATCGATCTCACCCTTGGGAGGCTCAGTACCCCTCAGGAGAATATTACATAGATTCTCCACTTCATCTCTTAAGTTCTCAGCTAGATTCCATTTCTCGACAGCCTCCCACCCTCTTGACTCTCCGAGTTCTTGTATTCTCTGTAGCGTTCCTTTTTGTGGATGATGTAGTGTTAGGATGTAGGTAGACATAGTCCTCGGAACAATATGTACTACGTCTGCACCGTCACTATTTATGACGTGTTTCTCTAGATCCCATTTCTCTAGAGTCAGCATTCTTGAAGGGAGTTTCACGCCGACTTTCTCAGATGCTTCAACAATGTTTTTGTCTACATCCTTTAGATAATCTATCTTGTCTTCTACACTGACCGAGCTCCAGCTGACCCTAGGTCTTATGTTTACGGTCCCTCTAGATATCCTCCCCTCTCCTAGCGACTCCCCCCTAGCAATAATCTTTGAGCTAGCTCGAGCCATGTCGACTGCGTCTTCTATAATCTTCTTAACGTATGCTTTCTTTAATCTACTTGTTGAGGCGAATCCTAGTGAATTTCCTACTAATACTCTTATAGCTATGCCTCTCCTAGTAGATGATGCAGAGACCTCCGGAATACCATTCTTCAACATGATTGATTCTTGAGAATCTTTCTGGTATCTAGCTTCAGCGTAACTTGCACCTAGACTCAAAGCGTAATCCACAGCTTCCTCCAACAAATCCTCAAACATCAAATACAAATTTCAACAATGTAGAATTAATCTATTTCCTCTATTACCTTACGAGAATCTAGAATTATCTCTATCATAGATAATCTATTCATAGAGCCCTCCTGAACAATTATAGGTGACGGTGACTAAACAAAATAATACATGGTTTATAAAAAGTGAATCATGCATGCACGATTATGGTTGATATATGCATGATTCTTAAGGGGGTTTAAGCTTTTTCTGCTTGACCACTATCGCTACGACCGCTACCGATGCAAAGACTATAGCAGCTATTAGAGCCAAGAGTCTCTGTAGACTTAAGCTGTCTAGTTCGGCTTGAGTATTCTTCAATTTCTCTTGGAGCTTGTCTACCTCTATCTTCATTGAATCCTTCTCAGAAGCTACCTTCAAATATTCTTGAGATAGTTTTTCATATTCTGCTTTAGCTCCAGCTAGATTATTTTCAAGCTCACGATTTCTCGATTCTAACTCTGCATTCTTTGACTCTGTATTGCTATCTCTTTGTTGGATTCATCATCTCCTGCTTATGCTCTTTAAGAATGTTCTCTAATGCTTGGTTTGCTTCTTCCATTTCTCCATGGGCTTCTACGAATCTCCATGCACCTCCAGCGTTGTAGGTTTAATCCTGTAATAGACATTCTAGCTGCTTCTAGAAGTTTTTAAGAAGCTTATTGAGAAGAACTATCTAGAATTGTTCGGCGAGTTCGGTTTAAATGAAGCCAACTTAAGACTAGTTAAGAAGATTAATAATAAGTTTATCTTAGAGTGTTCCCACAATTCTGTATCGAGAGCAATCCTATCTATTTCTTCTATCAGGAAGCTAGATGATAGCTTAGTCAGTCTTAGAGTAGTTAAGGTTGCTGGAACTATTAGGAAGGCGAGGGAGATAATTGCTGAAGGATAGAGTTAAAATAATAAAATAATTTAGGGAGAGTGGCTGGCCGATGAGTTAAAGTAGCTGTGGCTAGCGGGGATCTTAAGTTTCACCGTTGCGTACCGGGGATTCTAGAAGCACCCTACCAGCCGACAGCTTTTACCACTCATCGGCCAGTAGCGTTTGTCGTAAGAAGATACGCTACTCTCAAAGACTCCAAAATCATCAACTGTATTTTGTAGAGCGCTTGCTCTTTTGGTAGACTATCAACTACTTTGGTGATATTGTTTAAAACATTCATATTCCTCTTAGCATTAAGGTATAGATTTGTTGCAAGAGCCGCAATGTGTTTTCTAGGTCCATGGTCGTATCGGCCTTCATTCCTATTAGGCATAAATCCTAGCAATCCTTTGAGTCTTGTCATGGATAGATGAAGTAGAAGCTCTACTGCTAGGATAGCTGGTTCAACGCTGTTACTGACACCAATAATTTTACAAGCCTCTCTGTATACATTGTTATTAGCCAACTCCCTGATAATCTCTCTAGATATATTGTCACTAACATTCTCCGCAAGCCTTATAGACTCTCTGAAACCGTAGTCAAAACCTTGGCTCGATAGTTTCTTTAGAGTCACCCTCCACCGTACAACCCGTTCGTACCTGTTTATTAGTAGTTTCAGCTCCATCTTAAACTCCAGCTCCTCAACCGTCAATAGTCTAAAACCGTCTTTTGGAACTATTCAAAGTGGCTGGGCGTCATGCTAAAATAGGATACTGTCAACATGATGAAAAGTATATATTTTCTGCGGTAGGGGATCCACAAGGATAAACGTAGAAATGCATGGGCTACACTTAATAATTGATATGTATGGATGTAGACAAGACAAATTAGGAGATAGGAACCTCATTTCTCAAATTTTATTGGAGCTCCCTGATTTACTAAAATTAACAAGGCTTTCCGAACCATTTGTAGAAGAGTATGATAACCCTACCCCAGGCATATCCGGGTTCGTGATAATCGGTGAAAGCCACATAAGCATACATACATTCATAAAAGACAAACTTGCAACAGTAGACATATATGCATGTAAAGAATTCAACGTAGACGATGCAGTCCAATACTCGACGGGTAAACTCAACCCAGAGAAGATCCAGAAATACGTTTTAAGGAGAGGAAGCGAAGCAACTGCTGGAGCGTTGTAGGCTTAGACATTATACATCCTCTTAAACTTTTTAAGATTCAAATATGGATAAACAATAGAATGAGCCTACCAAGAATACATGAACTGATATCATTAAAAGGCAAGACTGCAGTAGTTACAGGGGCGGCTTCAGGTATAGGTAGAGCAACCGCTTTAAGATTAGCAGAGGCAGGAGCTTCCCTCTACCTCCTAGACATTGATTATGAAGGATTGTCTAGAGTTAGGGATGAGGCTTTAAGTTATGGTGTGGAAACTGAATTATTCAAAGTAGACTTATCTAGGAGGGAAGAGATAGATAGATTTTGGAGTACAATCAAGGGGAGAGAGCCTGATATACTTGTGAATAATGCTGGCATTTATATTTTCAGGAATTTCATAGATGTTGATGATGTTTTCCTTGATAATATTATGAGGGTAAATCTGTACTCGATGTTCTGGATGTGCCAGAATATGGTAAGGTCTAGAGATAAGGAGGGGGCGTAATAGTAAATGTTAGCTCTATCGAGAGCATACTACCATTTGCTAGAAATCTAGTTCACTACGACATCAGTAAGATAGGGGTCTTAGCATTGACTAGAGCCCTTGCTAGAGAATATAGTAAGATAGGTTTCAGGATAAACGCTGTAGTCCCTGGAGGTATAGAGACGGAGAGCATCAAGAAGCTTAAAGAAAAGACTCTACTCAAATTAGAAATTAGTAGAATAGCAGCAGGTGTACAATTTATGTCTAGGCTTCCTATGGGAAGATTCGGCCACCCCGACGAGGTGGCTAGAGTTATACTATTCCTCGTAAGGGAGTTATCAAGCTGTGTTCCCGGAGCCGTAGTAGTC